>Ga0256405_10000764_pt1 | contig 100443 bp, 96 predicted proteins | sample RumenRJG_02DNA_FD_189096 | JGI IMG/M metagenome (GOLD analysis project Ga0256405, IMG submission 189096) | Bovine rumen microbial communities from Lethbridge, Alberta, Canada - RJG_02 | ecosystem: Host-associated > Mammals > Digestive system > Stomach > Rumen | place: Canada: Alberta...
TAAAGCGCTACATGAATATGAAGCACTTAGATGACGCAGAAATTAATTATGCCGATGTAACAGTTGGGTAATATTCAACTATTAAGTGGTAATAAAAGATTTTGCGAAAGATTCTTGACACTATCTTTTTAGAATGCGGGATCAAGCTATTTTAGAGCAGGCAAAGGTAAAAGTTCAGTCCCTGTTACAGCAGTATATTTTCGATGAAAATGATTTTTATCAGCGCAAAACAAAAGATGCTATGGTTAAAGTTCTTAAGCAAAATGAGGCTGGATTGGATACTTATGGAATTATTCATGAAACGGACAAGGCTTCTATAAATGTAAAAAATGGTAAGATTGGGTTGCCTCATGATTATTTGCGACATTATGAAAGGTTTTTGCAGGATTATCGTGATAAAGAACTTACAGTTATTGAATTTGGTTGTTATGAGGGGGCTTCATTACGCTTATGGGAGGATTATTTACCCAAGGCAACAATATATGGCGTAGATATTATGCCTGATGTGCAAAAATATGTGACAGACAGAATAAATATTGTTATTGGCAATGCAGCCCAACAGGATACTTATGATGTTATCGCAGAGGATTTGAATGGAAAACAACCCTCCGTCATTATTGATGATGCCTCTCATGCGTGGAGTGACCAACGCATAACCTTGATGATGTTTTGGAAGATGCTGGCACCTGGCGGTATTTATATTATTGAGGATTTGGAGTGTGGTACCCAAGGTGCATATGCGGAATATAAACCGGCTATAGATGATGTACAGCCTTTCTTTGATTTTATTCAGGACAGATGTCGGGTATTGCGTTGGCCGGTAGGTAAAGAGGGGTTTGAAGAACGAGCTCATCATCAGCTTCCTAATATAATCCAGACTTTTGAGGAAGAACTAGATATGTGCTCATTTATTCCAGGAGCAATTATTTTAAGGAAAAAAGAAAAATAGAACTAAGTGTTATATTATTTTTGGTCGATGGAGTAAATTATGTCCAAGAAAATTATTGTAGTATCAATGGCGAAAAATGAAGCGGATATTATCGAAAGTTTTGTGCGGTATTATATGACTTTTGCGGATGGTATGATTATTGTTGATCATAACAGCGATGATGATACAGGTAAGATACTGGCTGAATTGCAAAAAGAATATCCGTCTTTAATAGTTGATCAATTAAACACTATTGAGCATATACAAAGTGAGGTTATGACTAACCTGGTGAAAATAGCCGCCCATGAACTGGGGGCAGAGTTGATTTTGCCATTAGATATTGATGAATTTTTAATTCCTAAAAAAAATACTGATTGCCGGTCGATACTGGACAAAATAGTGGATGATGTTGTTGCTTTGGAATGGGTAGACCATGAGTTGGTAAATCCCGAGCATGACAGAGATAAATTTCTTTTGAGTAGATTATGTAATAAATCTGCAACTATGCGCACCATGACAAAAGTTTTTTTGAAAGGAAGCTTTGCCAAAAATAATGACATAAGATTAACCCAGGGAAATCATGGGATTAGGGTTAAAACAGCAGGTGGAACCGAAGCACTTGTTCCTACTCATAGGCATTCTGAACTCGTATTGGCCCATTTCCCTTTTAGAAGCCGGGGCCAGTATGTGTCCAAAAATGCTATTGGCTGGTTGACTAATGCGACGCGATACTCTGCAACAACTGTGGTAGCACCCCATTGGAAGAGTGCTTTTGACAAAATTTGTGATAACGATTGCGAAATGCCAACTATTCCTGATGCCCAATTCGTCGGCAAGCTGTATGAGGGCAACATTAATCTAAAATATACAGATTCCGAACCTATAAATGTACTTCCGCGGGTATTGAAATTAGCAGAAAAAATATGTGATAAGTATGCTCGCCAGAATACTTTGAATAAAATATCCACAGTGACGGTTATTATGCCAATAGGGCAAGATTTTGATGCTGTGGTTGGTACTATTGGGAGTTTATTATCTCAAACCATGAAAAACTGGAAGCTGGTTATAATTGCCCCTGATGATTTAGACGAGGATATTAGAACTGCGCTTATGGAATGTGACAACCGCATCCATATTTATGGTATTGGTGATGAGATAAATCCGGAAGGATTTGTAAAGTTTATTATTCCAGGAAGGAAGTTGTCTCCTGAATGTTTGGAAATGGAGGCTGTTGCCTTATATAACCATAGTGAGTTTAATTTTACCTATTGTAATGGAAAAGATGTTGCTGGTGCTGATGTGGTGGTAGATGTCTTATCGATTATACCTGGAATAGACATTTGGAATGGTATAGAGGAGGCATCTGTTGATTTGACCGGTGGTATTTCTGGCATGATGCTCAGAAGGATACCGCAAGAACTGCAGCTATTAAAGGTTATTGAAAACTATCATTGGAAGGAAAAAGAAATTTTAGGCGTGTTGTTGCCGGAAAATTTGCTGTTCGTGTTTCCTGAGAGATTTGTTTGACAATATGGGGTTATTGTACTAATATAGTAACAATCTCTTTTGGTCGGCGACGGATTTTGCAGGCTGGAAGAAACAAAATTTAACAGAAAAGAAGGGATTATGTTGGCATTCTATTTTGATGAACCTTCACACACTTTTGGCGAGTATTTATTGGTTCCTGGTTACTCATCGGACAAGTGCATTCCGGCGAATGTGTCCTTGCGGACCCCACTGGTAAAGTTCAAGAAGGGTGAAGAACCAAAGATTTCCATGAATATTCCAATGACCTCGGCCATTATGCAGTCTGTCTCCAATGATACTATGGCGATAGCTCTGGCACGGGAAGGCGGCGTGTCATTTATTTATGGTTCACAGACAATAGAAGAAGAAGCGGCTATGGTGGCCCGGGTAAAGAATTACAAGTCCGGTTTTGTTAGCAGCGATTCCAATATTAAGCCGACCACCACCCTGGGTGAGATTTTGGCTTTAAAGGAAAAGACTGGCCACTCCACTATGGCAGTTACTGAGGACGGGGAGCCTACCGGCAAGCTTTTGGGTATTGTTACCAGCCGTGATTATCGTATCACTCGCATGTCTTTGGATACTCAGGCTAAGGAATTTATGACTCCATTTGACAAGCTTATTTATGCTGGGGCCAACACCACCTTGTCCGAGGCCAACGACCTGATTTGGGAGCACAAGCTGAACATGCTGCCATTGGTAGATGAAAATCAGCGGCTCTTATACATGGTATTCCGTAAGGATTACACCGATAACAAAAACAACGAGTATGAGCTGATCGACAGCAAGAAGCGCTACATTGTTGGTGCTGGTATCAATACTCGGGATTACGCTGAGCGTGTACCGGCGCTGCTGAAGGCCGGGGCTGATGTACTGTGCATTGACTCCTCTGAGGGCTTCTCCGAGTGGCAGCGCATTACTTTGAAGTATATTCATGAAAACTTTGGTGAGGATGTTAAGGTCGGTGCCGGTAATGTCGTGGACCGGGACGGCTTTATGTTCCTGGCGGAAGCTGGTGCGGACTTTATTAAGGTTGGTATCGGCGGCGGTTCCATCTGTATCACCCGTGAGACCAAGGGTATCGGCCGTGGTCAGGCAACTGCCTTGATTGATGTATGCAAGGCCCGGGATGAATATTATCAGAAGACTGGTATTTATATCCCTGTATGTTCCGATGGTGGTATCGTTCATGATTACCACATGACCTTGGCTTTGGCTATGGGCGCTGACTTCATGATGCTGGGCAGATATTTCTCCCGCTTTGATGAGAGCCCAACTGACAAGATTAAGATTAATGGCAATTACTATAAGGAGTATTGGGGCGAAGGCTCCAACCGGGCCCGCAACTGGATGCGTTATGATTTGGGCGGTGCCAAGAAGCTGTCCTTTGAGGAGGGCGTGGACTCCTACGTACCATATGCTGGTCCTTTGAAGGACAATGTTGGGGTTACTTTGAGTAAGATCCGCTCCACCATGTGCAACTGTGGTGCATTGACCATTCCAGAGCTTCAGGAGAAGGCCAGATTGACTTTGGTATCTTCCACAAGTATTGTGGAGGGTGGTTCCCATGATGTAATCTTGCGGGATAAGTTCACCGGAACCAACTTATAATATAGGTGTGCAAAGAGATGTGAAATATTTTTTCACATCTCTTTTAATTTTAGCCAGAGGGAAACTTTTCGCCTGCAAGAGCGGAGTCCGTGCCGCAGGCTCTACATGGGCTGTAAATTGATTAACGTTCGATGTATGTGCGACTCTGTCGCCTTTGAAGATGTCGAAAATAAACGTGCATGTTGATTTGGACAAAGCGATGAAGCCGAAAATGTTTTCCTCTGGCCATAAGAATAGTGCCACTTTTTGCCTTCCCTGTTTTCACTTATTTTTCAATATATGATATTATTATGTAGGTTGAATAAGAAGCGGTTCGCCGCTTTAAAATAAATGAGGTGAATTGCATGCGGGTTTTATTGGCGGAAGATGATATGAAGTTGGGGAAGCTTACCCAGTATATGTTGGAAAAGGACGGTATTTCCACTGAATGGGTGACGACCGGGGACATGATATATGATTGTGCCATGTATGAGGATTACGATGTATTGATTTTGGACTGGATGATGCCCAAGGAAACTGGGGTAGAGGCCTGTAAGCGCTTGCGGGCGGATGGGTATCAGAAGGCGATTCTGCTTCTGACGGCCAGGGATGCGGTGGAGGATCGGGTAACGGGTCTGGATGCCGGGGCAGATGATTATTTGGTAAAGCCCTTTGAGTTTTCCGAGTTGATGGCTAGATTGCGGGCTCTTAGCCGGCGGAGCAGCCAGAAAATCCAGCAGGATATTATGGAGCTGGGTGGATTTACCTTGGACAGGACCTCCAAGCTGCTCTTAAAGGGCAAGCAGGAAATTCAGCTTTCGCCACGAGAGTTTCAGATATTTGATTTATTGGTGCAGAACATGGGTATTGTGGTGCCCCGGGAGATTATCCTGGATCGTATCTGGGGTATTGAGTCCGATGTTAGCTCCAATAATATTGATTCTTATGTTAAGCTCATTCGCAAAAAATTGGATTTGGCCGATGGCAGGATTGTAATTAACACGATTAGAGGTGTTGGCTATAAACTGGAAACAAAATAAGCTCCACTTCCGGGGTGTGTTTTCCCATAGTCGTATGCGCCTGACTATGGCCTACTCCCTGTTGATGTTTGGACTGTTTATCATAATTATTTTTTTGGCCCATCAAACCATGGAATGGGCAGTGACCTCCGAGCAGGCCCGGGAGTTGTCGGAAACGATTCATTCCGTGTCTGAAAGTGAGTCGGCCATGATACGTAATGGCGTTTTTAACGGCAATGAAGATCTGGGTAAGCGGGAGCGGATGTTTTTTTATACCTTTGACCGCAGTGGGCGGCTGCAAAACTATTCCCGGGCTCCTGAACGTATTGAAGAGGAAGTGATGGAGGTTATCCAGAGCGGCGAAGTACCTGTCAATGATATTGGGGTATTTGTCCAGCGGGATGATGGGGAAAAACCTAGTGTACTGATGATGACTTCCTGTGATGTGCGGCTGGTCAGCGGGGAAAAAATTGGCATGGTGTACCTGGGCAAGGATGTATCGGCCCTGTATAAAGGTATTAAAAAGGCCACCCAGTTTTACGGGGGAATTTCCTTTTTGGCGCTGTTGACGGCTATTACATTGGGGCATGTGGTGTCCGGCCGGGTGGTGGATAACATGCAAAAGGCCTACTACAAGCAACGGCAGTTCGCGGCGGATGCTTCCCATGAGCTTAGGACACCTCTCAGTGTTATTATGGCCTCAGCGGATGTGCTGGCCAATGACCCTTCTATTGAGTCGCCGTTTTTAAAGCAGGTTATTGATGACTTAAAGGACGAGGTTAAGAAAATGTCCAACCTGGTGGGCTCTTTGCTGCAGATTGCCCGGTCGGACAACCATGCTGAGACCATGAACATCAAGGAATTTGATTTATTGGAGGACATGGAGCAGCTGGTGCGGAAAATGCAGCCTTTGGCGGAGAAAAAGGCCATAGAGGTGGTGCTGAATGGCACGGGACCGGTGTTGTTTAAAGGTGATGAGCAAAAGGTTCAGCAGCTGATGCTGATCTTGGTGGATAATGCCATCAAGTACACCCAGGATGGGGGCAGAGTTGAGCTGGCCTATGATGGTCGCAAAGGCAATTCGGTGTATTTTTCTGTGAAGGATAATGGTATTGGAATTTCCAAGGAGGATGTGGGCAAGCTCTTTGAACGCTTCTTCCGGGTGGATAAGGCCCGTTCCCGGTCGATGGGAGGCAATGGATTGGGGTTGGCTATTGCCAAAACCATTGTGGAGGCTCATAATGGCCGTATTGAGGTGGAAAGCGAGCTTGGGCAAGGCACCACCTTTAAGGTAATGTTAAAAAACATGTGAGATATACGGGCAGAGAACAGCTGTCTATTGCACTCCAACTCCTATCGCATTAGCCAGCTATACCCTGCCCGTATTATGTTTTGGCACAAAATGTTGAGTTGGTTATATATTGTTTTCCCAGGTCTAGGCTGTTATATATTTATCCAATAAGTCAAAAGGTCAGAAAATATTCTTGACTTTTTGACTTTTCCTATTTTATAATACCCATAGAAAGAGAAATATACACTGTAGGAGGGATATATATGGAACAGGAAAAATATACCCAACGCGTTTTAAATACTTTACAAACTGCTCAACAGAATGCTGCCTTGCATTATCATCAGGAGATTAGCTCCCTGCATGTTTTGCTGGCCTTGTCCCAGGAGCCGGAGGGGCTCTTGGACACTATCTTCCAGGATTTGCAGGTGGATACCCGGATGCTGCAGGCCAGCTTGGAAGGAGCCTTGAAAAAGATTCCAAGTGTCAAGGGACAGGATCGTCTCACCATGAGCATTGAGCTGGGCCGGGTAATGGCCAAGTCGGAGCAGCTGGCCCAGCAGATGGGGGATTCCTATATCAGCACGGAGCATTTGCTGCTGGCTATCTGTGAGGATGGTGGCGACGAGGCCCGGGAGATCTGCAAGAGCTTTGGTCTTACCAAGAGCAAGGTGGAAAGCTCCATTAAGAAAAACCGCAAGCAGAAGGTGGATTCTGCCAATCCGGAGGATAGCTATCAGGCTCTGGAGAAGTATGGCCGGGATTTGACCCAGGTGGCCCGCCAGGGCAAGCTGGATCCGGTGGTGGGCCGGGATGAAGAAATTCGCCGGACCATCGAAATATTGTCCCGCCGTACTAAGAACAATCCAGTACTTATCGGTGAACCCGGTGTTGGTAAAACAGCCATAGTAGAGGGACTGGCCCGTCGGATTGTTGCCGGTGATGTGCCGGAATCCTTGAAGAGCAAGACCTTGTATTCACTGGATATGGGTGCCCTTATTGCCGGTGCCAAATATCGCGGTGAGTTTGAGGAGCGGTTAAAGGCGGTTTTAAATGAGGTCGCCAAATCAGATGGCCAAATACTGCTGTTTATTGATGAGGTGCATACAGTGGTTGGTGCCGGCGCATCTGAAGGCTCCATGGATGCCGGCAACCTCTTGAAGCCAATGATGGCTCGGGGCGAGCTGAGATGCATTGGTGCCACAACCCTAAACGAATACCGTAAGTACATTGAAAAGGATACCGCCCTGGAGCGACGGTTCCAGCCTGTAATGGTAGGGGAGCCTTCGGTGGAGGATACCATTTCCATCCTGCGGGGACTGAAGGAACGCTATGAGGTGCATCATGGTGTTAGAATAAGAGATGCTGCCCTGGTATCGGCGGCTGTATTGTCTGACCGGTATATTTCCGATAGATTTTTGCCGGATAAGGCTATTGATTTGGTGGATGAAGCGGCAGCTAAGCTGCGGACTGAGATTGAATCCATGCCGGCACCATTGGATGAAGTGCGCCGGAAGATTTTGCAGCTGGAAATCGAAGAACAGGCCTTGCAGAAGGAAACGGATGCGGCGGGCAAGGAAAAATTGGCGGCTATTCAGCAGGAAAAGGCCCAGCTGAAGCAGGAGCAGGAAGCTCTGCAGGAAGAATGGGATGCTGAGCATCAGGCTATTTTGCGGATTCGGGGCATAAAGAAGGAAATGGATGTCGTTCGCAGTCAGATGGAGTCTGCCGAGCGAGATTATGATCTTAGCCGGTTAAGTGAGTTGAAGTACGGCAAGCTGCCGGAACTGGAGAGAAAGCTGCAGGAAGAGGAAGCTGCTATTGCAGCCAAGGCTGGGGATCAGCAGCTGTTAAAGGAAGAGGTTGGCGAGGAAGATATTGCCAAGGTGGTCAGCCGCTGGACCGGAATTCCGGTGACCAAAATGCTCACCAGTGAGCGGGAAAAGCTGCTCCATTTGGAGGATAATCTCCATGAGCGGGTAGTGGGGCAGGATGAAGCTGTCACTGTGGTCAGTGAGGCAATCCTTAGGGCCCGTGCTGGTATCAAGGCACCGGAGCGGCCGATTGGCTCCTTTATTTTCCTGGGACCTACTGGTGTAGGCAAAACAGAGCTGGCCAAGACCTTAGCGGAGTCCCTTTTTGACGATGAGCGCAGTATGATTCGTATCGATATGAGTGAATACATGGAGAAGCATTCGGTAGCCCGTCTTATCGGTGCGCCTCCGGGCTATGTGGGCTATGATGAGGGCGGTCAGCTTACTGAGGCAGTACGCCGTCGGCCATATAGTGTAATTCTGTTGGATGAAATCGAAAAGGCCCATCGGGACGTGTTCAATGTCCTGCTCCAGATTCTGGATGATGGCCGTCTTACCGATGGCAAGGGCCGGGTAGTTAACTTTAAGAATACCGTTATTATTATGACTTCCAACCTTGGTTCTCATGAAATATTGAACAAGGATTATGAGGAAGCGGAGAAAGCGGTTAAGGAGATTTTGAAGGAATATTTCCGGCCGGAGTTCCTGAACCGGGTGGACGATATTGTGGTATTTAAGGCTTTGGCTAAGGAGCAGGTAAAGGAAATTGCCGGATTGCTGTTGAAGAACCTGAATCAACGGGTTAACAAGCAGCTGAAGCTGACTCTTACCTGGGATGACTCGGTACTTAATTATTTGTCTGAGGAAGGCTTTGACCCGAATTTCGGAGCTCGTCCGTTGCGTCGTCTCTTGACCAAGGTGGTGGAGACAGAGCTGTCCAAGACCATTATCCGCGGCGAAGTGGCTGAAGGGGACAATGTGAGCATGACCATGCAGGGGGGTCGTATTTCCTTCAATAAAGTTTAATAACGTTGTATAAACATATGGGTATCTGTAGAGGACAGAAACTTTACAGATATCCATTTTTTTAAAAGAATTTCTTGAAATATACTTTCGCATGTGTTATATTTAACGAAATCGAACAATGAGCAAATGCGTTGAAGAGAAGTAGTAGCAAGGGGAATTTCCCCAGAGAGTTGCCGGTTGGTGCAAGGCAGCGGATGAACCTTTGTGAACTGGTCTTGGAGCAGTCAGCTGAATGTATGTGTATTGCCAATAGACATATTAGTAGGTGGAACCGGTACTGGCCGTTACAGCAGGTGGATATGCAGTGCATATCCCAGGAGTGCGTGCTTGGCACGAAATTGAGTGGTACCACGAAAGACAGCCTTTCGTCTCTTTGGAGATGAAAGGCTTTTTGTTTGTTGGAGAGAAATCATAAGGGGAGATATGAAATGAAGAATTACACAAAGTATTCTAAGGGCTATTATATGCCACCTAAGCCAGATATGAGCTGGATGTACAAGGAGCATCCTGACAAGGCACCTAAATGGTGTTCTGTGGATCTGCGGGATGGGAATCAGGCCTTGATAATCCCTATGAGTTTGGATGAGAAAATTGAATTCTTTAAGATGCTGGTGGAAGTTGGCTTTAAGGAAATTGAGGTGGGCTTCCCGGCAGCTTCTGAGACGGAATATACCTTCCTACGCCGTTTGGTAGAGGATAATCTTATCCCGGATGATGTGACAGTTCAGGTTTTAACCCAGGCCCGGGAGCATATCATCAAGAAAACCTTTGAAGCTCTGGAAGGGGTCAAGAACGCCATCGTTCATGTGTATAATTCCACCTCTGTGGCCCAGCGTCAGCAGGTTTTCCGCATGTCCAAGGAGGAGATCAAGCAGATTGCTGTGGATGGGGCCAAGCTGCTGAAAAAGCTGACGGAGGAAGCTGGTGCCAATTATCGCTTTGAGTATTCACCGGAGAGCTTTACTGGTACCGAGCCGGAATACGCTCTGGAAGTTTGTAATGCAGTGCTGGATGTATGGCAGCCAACTCCTGAACACAAGGCGATTATTAATATTCCGGTTACCGTGGAAATGTCTATGCCGCATGTTTATGCCATGCAGGTGGCCTATATTTCCCAAAATCTGAAATACCGTGATGCGGTGGAATTGTCTCTGCATCCCCACAATGATCGTGGCTGCGGCGTAGCGGATACGGAGCTGGGGCTTTTAGCCGGTGCCGACCGGGTGGAGGGTACCCTCTTTGGCAACGGCGAGCGCACCGGTAATGTGGATATTGTTACTCTGGCTATGAACATGTTTGTGCTGGGCGTAGATCCGGAGCTGGATTTTACCGATATGCCAAAGCTGGTGGATCTGTACGAAAAGGTTACCCGTATGCAGGTACCACCACGTCAGCCATATGCTGGAGCGCTGGTATTTGCTGCCTTCTCCGGCTCCCATCAGGATGCTATTGCCAAGGGCATGAAGTGGCGTGAGGAACAGGATCCTGACCACTGGACTACCCCATATCTGCCAATTGACCCACATGATGTGGGCCGGGAGTACGATGGGGATGTTATCCGCATTAACAGCCAGTCCGGCAAGGGCGGCGTGGCCTTCATTATGGAGCAGAAATATGGTATCACCATGCCGAAGAAAATGCGGGAGGACTTTGGCTACTGCGTTAAGGGTGTGTCCGACCACAAGCACAAGGAGCTTATGCCGGATGAAATCTATCAGATTTTCCACGAGAATTATGTGAATGTGGAGGCACCGTACAAGCTGATTGACTTCATACTAAAGAAGGATGTGGATGGTACCCGCTCCGGGGTTATTGACCTGGAAATTGATGGCAAGGCCACTACATTTGAGGCCAAGGGTAATGGCCGGTTGGATGCAGTAAGTAATGCTATTCAGGCCAACACTGATATTAAATATACGGATTTGATTTACAGCGAGCATGCACTGGAAATTGGGTCCACTTCTCGGGCTATGGCTTATATTGGGATTAAGGGCACCGATGGGAAGATTACCTGGGGTGCTGGAATGGATACGGATATTATTACGGCTTCGGTGCTGGCGTTGTTCAGTGCGATTAACCGCATGAAAGCTGGGAAGTAAAGCAGTACAGAAGCAGTAGGGACGGCTGTCTATAGCACGAGTCACGTCACTAAAACTTTTCCTTGTCCGACGTGCTCTATCGCTCTAGCCATCAGCCCCTGCCCCATGCTGAGCCTGCGGCACGGACTTCGTTCTTGCAGGCGAAAAGTTTACCCAGGTTCATAATCAAGGTACATTTTAAGCGAAGTTTTTAAATGGGACTGACTTAGCCGGTCCCATTTTCGTGTGCGTAATAACATTTTTTAGGAGGAAAATATATGAAAGCAGTAGTTACCCGGGTGAATTCGGCCTCGGTGGAGATAGATGGCCAGGTTAATGGTGCCATTGATAAGGGCTTTTTGGTGCTTTTGGGTATAGGCCCGGAGGATACGGAAGCGGAAGCCGAGCTGTTGGCAGAGAAGATTTGCAATTGCCGGATTTTCAGCGATGAAAATGGCAAGATGAATTTGAATTTGGAAGCTGTGGGGGGGAGCCTTCTGGTGGTGTCCCAGTTCACTCTATATGCGGATTTAAAAAGTCGTCGCCCGAGCTTTTCCGGAGCTGGCAAGCCGGATATGGCCATTCCTTTGTACGAACAATTTATGGCCTGCTGCCGGGAGCGGGGCTTTCGGGTGGAGCATGGCGAATTCGGTGCGGATATGAAGGTAATTTCCGAAAACGACGGCCCGGTAACCCTGCTCTTTGACACGGCTGACTGGCAGCGGTGAGTCCAAACTACGACTGAATAAGTCTCATTTTATTGACACTATATAGCAATTACAGTACAATATAATGGTACGGCTGTGTGGATAATTACAGTCAATTTTGATGATAACTAAACGCTTAAAAAAGCTGAATAATGATAGGGGAGGTGTGTTATTATCATTGAGATAGTTGGTGCTGCGGTTGCTGCTCTGGTAGTGGGCGGCTTTGGTGGATATATGATGCGCAAACAGGCGGCGGAAAAGCAGATCGGATCTGCTGAGGAAGAGGCCCGCCGTATTGTAAAAGAAGCCGAAGAAAAAGGCGAAGCAGCGAAAAAAATGAAAATGCTCGAGGCGAAGGAAGATGTTCATCGTCTTCGTCAGGAGCTTGATAAGGATACTCGGGAGCGTCGGTCGGAAATCCAGCGTCATGAGCGCCGGGTGGTTCAAAAGGAAGAAAATCTTGACCGCAAGATTGATGCCTTGGAAAAGAAGGAAGAAAATCTTGCTTCCCGGGAAGCCAAGTTGGAAAAGACCCGGGCGGAGGTCAATGAACTCCATGAAAAGCAGAAGGCTGAATTGGAGCGTATTTCCGGTCTGTCCACTGAGGATGCCAAGAGTATGCTGTTGGTTGAGGTGGAAGAAGAACTTAAGCATGAAAAGGCAATCATGATTAAGGAATACGAACAGCAGACCAAGGATGAGGCGGAGAAAAAGGCCAGAAATATTATTTCCCTGGCAATCCAGCGGTGTGCCGCAGATCATGTGGCAGAAACCACTGTATCCGTTGTAGCTCTGCCAAATGACGAAATGAAGGGTCGTATCATTGGTCGTGAAGGCCGTAATATTCGGGCTTTGGAAACCATGACAGGTATTGACCTGATTATCGATGATACCCCAGAGGCAGTTATTCTTTCCGGTTTCGATCCGGTTCGCCGTGAGGTGGCCAGAATCGCTCTGGAAAAACTCATTACTGATGGTCGTATTCATCCGGCCCGTATTGAGGAAATGGTGGAAAAGGCTCGCCGGGAAGTTGACCAGCGTATTAAGGAAGCTGGTGAGCAGGCTACCTTCGATACCGGGGTACATGGCTTGCACCCGGAGATTATCAAGCTGTTAGGTCGTCTTAGATATCGGACCAGTTATGGCCAGAATGTGCTTAATCATTCCGTAGAGGTAGCTCATCTGGCTGGTATGATGGCCGCCGAGCTGGGCGTAGATGTTATGCTGGCTAAGCGGGCTGGTCTTATCCATGATATTGGTAAGTCCATTGATAACGAGGTTGAAGGCACCCATGTAACTATTGGTGCGGATATAGCTAAGAAGTATCGGGAGTCCAAGCAGGTAATCAACGCCATTGCAGCGCATCATGGTGATGAACAACCAACAACTGTGGAAGCAGTATTAGTAGCAGCAGCGGATGCCGTATCGGCTGCTCGACCAGGGGCTCGTCGGGAAAGTCTGGAAACTTACCTCAAGCGCTTGAGCCGTTTGGAGGAAATTGCTGAAAGCTTCGCTGGAGTTGAGCGGTGCTTTGCTATTCAGGCTGGTCGCGAAATTCGTGTTATGGTTAAGCCTGATAAGGTGGACGATGTTGAGTCAGTTGCTCTGGCCCATGACATTGTCAAGAAGATTGAGGCGGAGCTGGAGTATCCAGGCCAAATCAAGGCAACTATCATTCGGGAAACCCGGGTGGTAGATTATGCAAAATAATATTTAATTGTGAAAATGATGTTGGGCTGTCCGCGCTCCGGTTGCGGCAGCCCGATTTCGCTATATTTAACCTATGTTTTTTACAGTGAGATTACGATATACTATAGTAGGAGCAAAATATTTTTGGACAAAGGGGGAAGGAAAATGGATAATGTTAAAGGAACCAACAGCGAAGCCAGTATGGACAGTATTCAGCTGGTAGCCTCGCTACTGATATGTCATCCGGAATTTTCCAAGATTACCCTGGTCTCTAAAGATAAAGCCATTATTATGGAGATATCTGTCAAGGAAGCTCCCGAACCTCAGCTCATTGAGGAAGGTGAGCAGTTCATAGTGGACAGCCTGCGGCTTTATCATGATATTGAATATATTCGGGGGGCGCAGTTTGCCTTTTTCTACAAGGATTTTACCCTCCATATCTATAGAGATTTGGCTACCTTTTCCCATGGGGAGGTGGGCCTTCTCCTCAGCCTGTTAAAGGAGAAGTTTGGCAGTATTATCCTCTCTGATGATAATCGGGATGCTGATGAGGATATGCTGGCCACCCAGGCGGAAATGATTGACCATCGTATTCGCTTTTTGAAGGAAAACCGTATTCCGGAGTCCATGGTTGGGGTTCGGGAAGAAGGACGGGTAATGGTCTATGATAACGACCGGCTGTGATATGAGGTACAGATTGTGAAGATTTTAATTGTTGGCGATGTGGTGGGACGTCCTGGACGTAAGGCCTTTAATCGTTACACCAAGGATATTCGCCAGAAATATGATATAGATGTAGTAATAGTAAATGGGGAAAATTCTGCCGGGGGCAAGGGCGTCAGCCGGAAATCCTTGGATGAGCTTTATGGTGCCGGGGCAGATATTATCACCTCCGGGAATCATATTTGGGATAATCGGGAAGTTCAGGGGCTTATTGACACAGATCCTTATCTGATTCGCCCGGCGAATTATCCAGAGGGAGCACCGGGAAAGGGATGGTGCCTGTACCCATTTAAAGCAAAGAATATTGCGGTAATAAACCTGTCTGGTCGGGCTTTTATGCCGGAGATGGACTGCCCCTTCCAAAAAGTCGAGGATATCCTGGCGGAGATTGGCGATCAGGCGGATATAATTATTTTGGATTTCCATGCGGAAACCACTTCGGAAAAGATGGCCATGGGATTTTATCTGGATGGCCGGGTTCAGGCGGTAGTGGGAACCCACACCCATATCCAGACGGCGGATGAACGTATTTTGCCCAATAAAACAGCGTATATTACTGATTTGGGTATGGTGGGACCATGGAATTCGGTATTGGGTGTTAAATCGGAGATTATTATCAAGAAATTTACCACCTGTATGCCGGTAAGGTTTGATTTAGCTGATGGCCCGGCAGTATATTCTGCCGTGGTGGTGGAAATAGATGACAAGACTAATCAGACTGTGGCTATTCAGCGTCTGCTGATTACTGAGGATAAATAATATTATTTCAGTCAAGCAGGACTTTCAGCGATTATTTAGAATATATATTGCTGAAATATGTTATTGGAGAGAAAATACATGTCAAGTGATTTACACATGCATACTCGTTGCTCTGATGGGCTGCTAAATCCGGAAGAGCTCGTGGAGGCTGCCAAGGCAGCGGGACTTAATTATATTGCCATAACTGATCATGATACAGTTAATGGTATTTGTCAGCTTTATGAGGCAGGTCTCTATCCAGCCAAGGGCATAAAGATAATTCCTGGTATAGAATTTAGCGCCCATCATGAAACACAGGAAATACATATTTTAGGTTACAATATTGATATTTATGATAAAAATCTCACGGACCGCCTTAATGATGTGGTGGAGGGCCGTTGGGACCGGTTTTCCAATATGGTGAAAAGGCTTCAGGAGCTGGAATATGATATTTCTGAGACGGATGTGTTAGAGATTGCTGGAGATAGCACTTCCATCAGCCGTTCTCACATTGCCCAGGTCTTGGTTAAGAAAGGCTATTTTCCTACTGTTAAGGACTGCTTCGATGAGGTATTGGAAAAGGGCCGTCCAGCCTACGTATCTCATTTTCTGCTGGAGCCGGAGGAAATTATTGACCTCATTAAGCAAAGCGGCGGTATTCCTGTATTAGCTCACCCTAAGCTGATAAAGGATGATACTTTGGTGGAGCAGCTGCTTAAGCAGGGGATTGAAGGGGTAGAGGCTTATTATCCAAAGCATTCTCCTGAGGATACGGAACGATATGTGGCTATGGCCAATAAATATAATTTGATGATAACTGGTGGTTCGGATTTTCATGGTATTCCAGGGCGCTTGCCAAAGTCCTTGGGAGAGTTTGTTATTGATGACAGCTTTGCGGCGGAAATATACCGGGAACCAGCGATTTAACCCAGATAATGCAGTTTTGCTGAAATATAGGCGGTGGTTGTATGGATGTTATTGCATTTGTTGGTCCCAGCGGGACCGGAAAAAGCCACAGGGCCCTGTTGGTGGCCCACAATACTCAGTCGGATGCCATTATTGACGACGGATTGTATATTAAAGATGGTAAGATAATGGCGGGTACTTCCGCCAAAAAGGAACAGAACAAGGTTCTGGCGGTAAAACGGGCTATCTTTGTGTTGCCGGGGCATGCTGAGGAAGTGAGTCAGGCCATTGAAGAAAGTCAGCCTAAACGGATTTTGATATTGGGTACTTCGGAAAATATGGTAATTAAAATTGCCAAGGCTTTAAAGCTGCCGGAGATATCCAAGTTTATTCATATTGAGGATATTGCTACGCCAGCGGAGATGGACAAGGCCAGAGAGCATCGTCTGCAAAAGGGGAAGCACGTGGTACCGGTGCCAACCATCGAGTTAAAACCACATTTTTCTGGCTACTTGGTAGATTCTCTGAGTTCTCTTTTAAAACGCAATACGGAGCAACAACGGCGTCAGCGCCATTTGGGTGAAAAGTCCATCGTTCGGCCGGTGTTCAGCTATTGTGGCAAGCTGGTTATTGATGATTCAGCCATTGAAGTCCTTGTGAAAAAGATTCTCGAGGATGGGGACAGTGTGAACAAAGTAGCTGATGTGGAAGTTAGCCACGTGTACAAGGGGGACGGAGCTATTGGCTACGAGTCTCAAGGAATAGAGATAAGCTGCTCGGTGATTATATCCTTTGGTAAACATATTCCTACCCTTGTACAGCAAATGCAGGTTGAGGTAAAAAAAGAAGTTGAACGCCTCACCGGCATGGCGGTAAAGAAGGTAAACATTACCATTCGGGCGTTGTTCGTCCAACCGAAAAATATGTAAACAAGACGAAATAAACAGGTAAGGTTGCTGAAAAAAGATGCCTTTTCAGATGACTTTACCTGTTTTTAAACATTGTATATTACCAGAAAAGCATTTAGTACTTATTGTGAGGTTTATATGAAAAAACTTCTGCTGTTTGCCCTGGTGGCTATAGCTGCTATTGCTGGCTGCACATATTTCTTTAAGGATCAGTCCCAGCAAGATATACCGGTGCCGGTTCCTACGGCTTCTCACAAGGTGGTGCTGCTTCCCTTGGACAGCCGGCCTCCTTGCACCAAGCTGGTGGCTGATAATGGCCACACGGCTGGTATAGAAGTTGTGACGCCCCCTAGCCAATATATGGATTATTATACCCAGCCAGGGGATATTTCCGCCCTGCGGCTTTGGCTGGCCACAGAAATAAAGCAGGCCGATGAAGCTATTATATCCATAGACCAGCTGCTCTATGGCGGCCTTATTGCCTCGCGGAATAAAAACATTACGGATAATGATATAGCTGAGCTTATTACCTATTTGCAGCAGCTTCATGCAGACAATCCCCAGGTGAAGCTCTACGTCTTTGCTATTTTACCCCGGATGACTCCGCCGGATTATATTGAAGTATATGAGGACAGGGAAAATCTTATGGAATGGTCCCGGCTGATTCATCGCTATTATGACGATCCTTCCGAGGAGAATTATACTAACTGGCAGGCGGCCCAGCAGAATATCCCCTTGGAACATATTCAGGCCTATGCGGAAATATATGAGCGGAATTACCGGTTGAATTGTCAGCTGGCGGAGCTGATGCAGTCGGGAGTGCTGCATCAGTTGGTGTTGGCCCAGGATGATGGTGAAGCCTTTAGCTTGCCCAATTTAAAACTTAATGAATTTCTCAATCATTTGGAGGAAAAGGGTGTATCCACCGACCATTTGGCTGTTATTCACGGGGCAGATGAGGTGGCTTTGTCTATTTTTACCAATATCACCAAGGAAAAGACTGGGCGGGCAGAGCATTTTAAAGTCTTTGTAGATTATAATGCGCCGGAAATGGTGGATAAGATCATGCCTTATATGGCCATCAGCAATCAGGAAACTGTCACGGAACGGCTGGCCTTCAATCATTCTGTGCAGGTGGACTCGGTGGATGAGGCAGATTACGTGCTCTTTATCAGCTGTGGCAGTCAGGCTACCATGAATGAGCGACGGAAAAGCATTGATCGCCTTAGCCTGTATCATGACTGGGGCAAGCCGATTGCTTTGGTGGATCTTAGCCAGAAATTTTCCGCCCAGGAGGCCTTGTTCCCCCTTATGCTGAAGGAGGATTATCCCTTGAATGGTCTTGTTGCCTACGCCGGATGGAATACCACCAGTAATTCCATCGGTACCGCTGTCGGTCAGGCGGAGATTTACCTTTCCTCTCTGCAGGCCTCTGGGGGCAAGGATAACGTGGTTTACTTCAACCTGCGTAATCTTAATAACCGTTTTTTGGAGGATTATTATTATCTGAAGGATATAATTGATGTGGTGAATCTTTCCCTGAAGAAAAAGGGCTATGCCAATGTGTATGATTTGGATTTGAATCACAATTACCGCTGGAGTGCGGACATGCTTCGCGCTTCACTGAAGCAACGCTTGGATCAGTACAATCACTCCAATGCGTTTCGGCGGTCCTTCTATGTGGCGGAGTCGGACAGTACCTATGCCGTTACGGATATTAACTTGGAAGCCTTCTTCCCGTGGCCTCGCACCTTTGAGATTAATTTGGATACTACTTTAAAAGTGGTCAAAAAATAATTTTCTTGACATTTGCAGGCAATTACCATATAATTTCTATCGTTGCAAGAAAACAACTATATATAGGGGTATCGCCAAGTTGGTAAGGCACTGGATTCTGAATCCAGCATTCGTAGGTTCGAGTCCTGCTACCCCTGCCATTGTAAAGTCAAAGAGGTCGTTAATATATGGCCTCTTTTTTGTATTCAAATAGGATATTAATTCGTAAAAATCCCAAGAAAAAAGGAACCAGAGGGAACTGGTTCCTTATGGAGGGATGGAATATGAAAAACGGGTTATGTAACTTACTATGGTTATAATACAGGATAAAAATGGAAAAATTATGGAAAAGTTATGAAATTTTTCTGAAAATTTTCCTAAAAAAAGTATATATGCTAAAATGGTAAAAAATGTTGTAATGAGGTCTTATTTATGCGGATAATTACAGGTTCTGCCCGGGGCGCTAAGCTGAAAACCCCTAAAGGAATGGCTACCCGTCCCACCTCGGATCGGGTGAAGGAGTCCCTGTTCAGTATTTTAGGCAACGAAGTGCTGGGAAAAAGAATATTGGATATTTTTGCCGGTACCGGCGGGCTGGGACTGGAAGCCTTGAGCCGGGGAGCCGAGCGGGCTTGCTTTATCGACAAGGCTACGGCGGATATTATAAAATTCAATGCGGAGCACACTCATCTGGCAGACAAAAGCGAGATATATAAAGGGGACGTGTTTTCTCTTATGGATCGTTTGATGGTCCAAGGAAAACAATTTGATCTGGTGTTTTGCGATCCGCCCTACCATTTAGGGTTGTGGGAGAAAGCCCTGCTGCAGCTTGATAAGGGGCGCTTGTTGGCTCCTGATGCCTTGGTTATCGTGGAGCAGGGGGGCGATGAGAATGCTTTGCCTGAGCTTAATCATTTGAAATTACTGCGGAATCAGACCTATGGCAAGACTACCCAGATTAATATTTTTGAATATCGGCAGGAGATGAAGGAAGAATGACAAGGGCAATATTTCCCGGCAGCTTTGATCCGGTAACTAACGGACACATTGATATTATCCGTCGGGCAGCGACGGTATTTGATACTTTGACAGTGGGTGTATTTAATAATGTCCGGAAAAAGGCCTTTTTGCTGGTGGAGCAACGGGTACAGGCCTTGGAGGAGGCTCTGGCAGATATAGATAATGTACAGGTGGTGTCCTTTGATGGCTTGCTCACGGACTATATGCAAAAAAATGCTATTAAGGTAATTGTTCGGGGACTGCGTTCCGTTACCGATTACGAATATGAACAGGGACAGGCCCAGATTATTCATCAGTTGTATCCGGACTTGGACACTTTTTTCCTCCTGACGAAACCGGAATTTTCCTGTGTAAGTTCTTCTGTTGTACGGGAAATCTATCATTTTGGCGGTGATATTAGCACTTTAGTACCCAAATCGGTATTAATTACTATTGAAAAATTTCCTCATAAATGATATGCTGATAGGGTATAAGATATCTTTTGGCGAGAAAGTGGGATTTAGGCGATGGAAATAGATAACATGGGAATAGATAATATCCTGGAGGAGATTGAGAATTTAGTGGCATCATCCAATCGAGTTCCGTTTTTGGACAAGGTAATGATTGATGATGTGGAGCTGTTCCGCTTGATGGATGTTCTGCGCAGCGAGCTGCCACGGGAAATTCAGGATGCTCAGGATATTGTGGCTCGTAAGGATGATATTATTAGTGCAGCACAGGCTGAGGCTGATCGTTTGGTTGAGGGGGCTAAAACGGAAGCTAACCAGACTGTAGAGCGGGCCAAGGCTTATGCTCAGAAGGCTGTAGAGGAAAGTGAGATTGTTCGCCAGGCTCATGAAGAGGAGCGGGTTATTAAGGAACAGACTATGGCTTGGGCTCAGCAGATGAAGGCGGAGACTGAGCAGTATTCCAGTGATTTGCGGACCAGTGCTGACGATTATGCTAATCAGGTGTTCAACCATGTGCTTGAGAGCGTGGGAGATGCTTTGAATGCAGTGCAGCAGGCTAAGAATCAGCTGAATGATCAAAATCAGTAATAGTGCTTATCAGGACCATGAAAGGGTGTGAATCCTTTTCATGGTCTTTTTTGTTGGTAATTTTGCTTATGGCAAAATCTGAACAATTGCGTTATAATAAAGTCAAATAGTCAATGATTCTTAAAAAGCAGGTGATAGTATGAGCAACATTGCCGATTTAATTGAAGAATATATTTTGCGTCGCTTAGCCGAGCAGCAGACTGGACAGGTGGAATTGCGCCGCACGGATATTGCCGATGAAATATCCTGTGCTCCATCCCAGATCAGCTATGTATTGAATACCCGTTTTACCCATGACAAGGGCTTTGCGGTGGAGTCCCGTCGAGGTTTGGGAGGCTTTATCCGCATTGTGCGGGTGCCTTTGCAGCATATTATCTACGAGGAGATGCTGGATAAAATTGATGGTGATACGGAATTTGTGGAAATTAAGGCCATGGTTCGTTATTTAATTCAGCAACAGATGATAAGTGCCCGGGAAGGGGCCCTGGTCATTCAGACAGCTAACTGTGCCTACGAAACAATGAATACAGCCGATAGAGTAAAGCTGTTAAAGTCATTGTTTATTACCCTGGCGGAATTCTCCTAAGGCATACATGGGATTTTGCCTATGGGACGCAATAAGTTAGCCCCGTCGCAGGGCGGTATAGGGAACTATTTTCTGAATTTTATTATCGCGGTGGTATGGATTGTCAAATGGATATTGAAGCTATTGCTGGCTCCATTTGATTGGAAAGGGAAACAATAGGAATGGCGAAAGCAAAAACGGTCTTTGTCTGTCAGGAGTGCGGTTATGATACTCCCAAATGGTTAGGGAAGTGCCCAGGCTGTGGACAATGGAATACTCTGGTGGAGGAAACCATCAAAAAGGACAGCAGTCAACAACGGGGCCTGAATCTGGGCTTGTCTAACCAGAGCAAGCCTTGCCCCATTAATGAGGTAGAACTGGAGGAAATGCCCCGGATGACCACCGGTTCAGCGGAGTTGGATCGGGTGCTGGGGGGCGGACTTATCCCCGGCTCCATGGTGCTCATTGTGGGGGATCCGGGTATTGGTAAGTCCAGTCTTACCTTGAAGGTCTGTGCCAACGAAGCCAGACTGGGGCGCAGGGTACTGTACGTTACCGGCGAGGAGAGTGTCCAGCAGGTGCGTATGCGGGCAGACCGTATAGATGCCATTGATCAATCCCTAATGGTGGTCAGTGAAACCAATCTGGAGATCATTGAAAAACATATTTTGGATTTAAAGCCGGAAATACTGGTCATTGATTCCATCCAGACGGTATTTCGTCCGGACATTCAAAGTGCCCCCGGTAGCGTGAGTCAGGTGCGGGAATGTGCTGTGGAAATACTGCGGGTGGCCAAGACCAACGGTATTGCGGCCTTTATTGTGGGTCACGTGACCAAGGATGGTACCTTGGCGGGGCCGCGGGTGCTGGAGCATATTGTGGATACGGTGCTGTATTTTGAGGGAGGCAATAATGCAGAATACCGCCTCCTGCGCGCCATCAAGAACCGGTTTGGCAGCACCAACGAAATCGGCGTTTTTGAGATGCGGGATGTGGGACTGGTGGATGTGCCGGATGCCTCCAAGCTATTTTTGTCCGAAAGGCAGGACGATAATGGCAGCGTCATTGTACCTACCGTGGAGGGGACCAGGCCCTTGTTAGTAGAAATCCAAGCCTTAGTGGCTAAGACACCTTATGTGCCACCTAAGCGTACCTCCGATTCGGTGGATTTAAAACGACTTCAGCTGCTGTTGGCTGTGCTGGAAAAAAGGGTGCATCTCAGCATGGGTACCTGTGATGTATTTGTAAAGGCGGCCGGGGGCATTCGTATTGACGAGCCGGCAGCGGATTTGGGGATTTGTGTGGCCATGGCCTCCAGCTTTGCCGGGCGCCCCCTGCGGCCAGCTATCGCTGTATTTGGCGAAGTGGGCCTGTCCGGAGAAATCCGGGCAGTCAGCCAGGCAGAAAACCGGGTAAGAGAGGCCCAACGATTGGGCTTTAAAAGTGTGGTATTACCACAAAAAAATTATGAACAACTCCTTGAAGATAATAAATTTACAGACATGACCCTTTACGGTGTAGCCAATATAACTGAGGCACTAAGCAAAGCAATGCCACGTTAAGCCACTCTCCTTTCCTTGACAGGAAAATTTTTATATGATAAAATTCATTCTTTTTTATTGATAATTTTTTTGGTATAATTAGTCTGTAATGGTATCGTTAAGGAGGGGGTATGTTTGCTGCAAGTTGGTGACAAGGTTGTATATCCGATGCACGGGGCTGGGGAAATAACCGGCATCGAAGAGCACGATGTTATGGGACAGGGGCAGATGAAGTCCTATTATGTGATGAAAATGCCCGTTGGCGACATGAAAATAATGCTTCCTACTGACAATATTGATGGTGTTGGCTTGCGGCAGATAAGCCCGCCGGAGATGATAGAAAAGATTGAGAGCGTTTTGAAGGATAAACCTGTAAAGGCGGTAGGCAGCTGGAATAAACGTTTTCATGCCAATCTTGCCCGCCTGAAAACTGGTGATATATTGGAAGTGGCGGCTGTGGCCAGGAACCTTGCTTTGCAGGGGCAGGAAAAAAAGATTTCCAGCGGAGAACAGCGCCTTTTGGATACAGCTAAACAAATTCTTTTAAGCGAAATGGTATTCGTTCTTAATGGCACCATGGAGACGGCAGAAGCATGGTTACAGGAGATGTTGAAGCGTTAATCATCAGTTACTTGTGAAAGGAATGTGACCAGCTATACTGGTCACTTCCTTTTCTTGTTTAAAATATTTTGGAAAGGGGGTGAGATAGAATGCTTGATAAGGTTTTAAGATTTTTGGTTACAGCGCTGTTTGCGGTAATTGGCGGTTTGGGTATGCATTTTGCCAGTCCCTTTTTGACAGAGCTTATTAGTACTGAGGTACTGAATATGAACTTTGGCTTTTTCAAGATGACCTTAGCCCATCTGATATTTTTAGTGGTGGGTATTATCATTGGCGGTGTAATCGGTTATTTGAGTTCTCCTTATTTTGCTACTAAGCTGCGGAGATTTTCAGTCTGGGTTGAAGGACAGTTTAACAAAATGCCGTTGCATGATGTTATTGCTGGCGTAATTGGCCTGGCGATAGGACTTATAATTGCAAATTTATTAGGTGAGGCTTTTTCCAAGATACCAGTGGTAGGTGACTATATTCCAGTGGTATTGAGTGTGGTATTTGGCTATTTGGGAATACATATTGTTATCCGTAAGCAGAAGGAATTGGGAGATATGATTGGCAAGCTGCCAAGATTTTTCAAGGAAGCCAGCCAAAGACGGGAGCAGTCCAAGAACAAGAAAAAGTTACAGGAGGGCGAGCTTGATATAAAGGATACCGGCCTGTACGAGGGACCCTGTGGCAAGTTGCTGGATACCAGCGTAATCATTGATGGCCGCATAGCAGATATTTGCTGCACGGGGTTTATAGACGGCAAGCTCCTGATACCGGTATTTGTACTGGAGGAATTACAGCATATAGCGGATATGTCAGATTCCCTTAAGCGGGCCAGAGGCCGGCGTGGATTGGATATTTTACAGAAGCTGCAGAATGACTTCAGTAATCAGGTAGAAATCGTCAATCAGGATTTTGAGGATATTGCTGAGGTGGATTCCAAGCTGGTTCGTTTGGGACAGCTTACCGGCAGCAAAATAATTACCAATGATTACAATCTGAACAAAGTGGCTGAACTGCGTGGTGTGTCAGTGCTCAACATCAATGAGCTGGCTAATGCCATTAAGCCGGTGGTTATTCCTGGTGAGTACATGCATGTAACTGTGGTGAAGGAAGGTAAGGAACAGGGACAGGGCGTAGCTTATCTGGAGGATGGCACCATGATTGTGGTTGAGAATGGCCGTCGGTATATCAATGAAGCTATACGGGTTGAGGTGACATCAGCCTTGCAGACAGCGGCTGGCAGAATGATTTTTGCCAAGCCAGCAATGTAAAGTGAAGGGGATGTGGTGAAGGTGTGCCGCATCCCTTAAATTTTGGAGGGGTTTATGGTTACGGTAATTTTTCCAGCCGCCGGTCAGGGAAAGCGCATGCAGGCCGGCATGAATAAGGTGTTTATGTCCTTGGGCGGGATTCCTATACTACTGCGTACCCTGCTTAAGTATTCCAGTTGCGGGGAAATTGATCAGATGGTTGTGGTGGTAGCCGATTATGAAGTGGAATTTGTCCGTACCATGCTCAAAAAAGTACCAGGACTGAAACCTTACAAGGTGGTGGCCGGGGGCAGTGAACGGCAATATTCGGTGCTGAACGGCATAAGAAGTGTTCAAGGACGGGATGACGACATTATCCTGGTCCATGATGCGGCCAGACCTTTTGTGAGCCACAAGGTTATTCTGGATACTATATATGCGGTGAAGCAATTCGGTGGGGCAATTGCGGCGGTACCGGCTAAAAATACCATCAAGATATGTGATCCCTACGGTATGGTGGAGGATACCCCGGATCGGTCCTGTTTGTGGGAGGTGCAAACTCCCCAGGGCTTTCAGCGGGAAATCCTGCTGGAAGCTTATGATCAGGCCTTGGCTGAAGGTTTTTTGGGCACCGATGATGCCAGCTTAGTGGAGCGCCTGGGACGCAGCGTTCGGGTGGTTGAGAGCGATTACAAGAATATTAAGATTACGACCCCGGAGGATATATTAATTGGCGAAGCCTTTATTCAGGCTGAAGATGAGCTGTTACCGGAAATTCCTCCGGAGGTTTTGACGGAAATTCGGGAGTTAATACAGGAGAAATGGCAAGGGAGTGAAGGAAGATGACCAGATTTGGTATGGGATATGATGTTCACCAGTTGGTGGAGGGCCGTAAGCTGATAATGGGCGGCGTGGATATTCCCTTTGAAAAGGGATTGTTGGGTCATTCCGATGCGGATGTTCTCCTGCATGCTATAGCCGATGCCCTGTTGGGCGCGGCGGCCTTGGGAGATATAGGGAAACATTTTCCAGACAGTGACGACCGTTACAAGGGCATCTCCAGTATTATATTGTTGGAGCACGTGGGCAAGCTGCTGCAGGAAAAGGGCTATGTAGTTGGTAATGTGGATGCTACCATCGTGGCCCAGCGGCCGAAAATGCTCCCCCATATTCCTCAGATGCGGGAAAATATTGCCAAGGCTTTAAATACCCAATTGGATCAGATAAATGTGAAGGCAACCACCGAGGAGCATTTGGGCTTTACCGGCAGTGGCCAGGGTATTTCTGCTTATGCGGTTGCAGGAATAGACAAGGAATGATAAAATCTTGGGAAGGCTAGTGCACTAGAAAAAGGAGTTAGAACAGAAAGATGCTAAAGGTTTATAATACTTTAACCCGAAAAAAGGAAGAATTTGTACCTCAGGAGCCGGGAAAAGTGGGAATGTACGTGTGCGGAGTTACCCCCTACAATCATCCCCATATTGGTAATGCCCGTCCCTTTGTGACCTGGGATGTTATCAAACGCTACCTTAAACATCGGGGCTTTGAAGTAAAGCATATACAAAACTTCACAGACATGGACGACAAGATAATTAAGGCGGCCAACACTGAGGGCGTCAGCTGGGAGGTTATTACAGACCGGTATATCAAAGGCTATTTTACAGCTATTGATGCCCTGAATGTTCAGCGGGCTGACCTGTATCCTAAGGTAACGGAGCATATTCAGGATATTATCGATATGGTGCAGCGCCTCATGGACAATGGCTATGCCTATGCTATTGATGGGGATGTGTATTTCAGCGTGGAAAAATTCCCGGAATATGGCAAGCTGTCCGGTCGTAAGCTGGAGGATATGCAGGCCGGGGCCCGGGTGGAGGTAGATACCCGTAAGCATAATCCTATGGATTTTGCCCTGTGGAAGTCTGCCAAGCCAGGTGAACCGTTCTGGGACAGCCCTTGGGGAAATGGTCGTCCAGGCTGGCATATTGAATGCTCTGCCATGTCCCGCAAATACTTAGGGGAAACCTTTGATTTCCACGGGGGCGGCAGCGATTTGATTTTCCCACACCATGAAAATGAGATTGCCCAGTCCCAGTGCTGCTGCAACAATTATAAGAGCTTTGCCCAGTATTGGCTGCACAATGGCTTTATCACCATTGATAACGAAAAAATGAGCAAATCCTTGAATAATTTCATCACGGTACCGGATATTTTGCAGCAATATCCTGGGGAAGTGGTGCGGTTCTTCATTTTGCGGACCCATTACAGAAGTCCGTTGGATTTCAGCGAAGAGCGGATTAAGGAAGCCCAGGCCGGACTGTTGCGTTTGAAAAACGCCTATGATTTAGGTCAGGAGATTTTGGACCGTCCTGGCACTACGGAGGCTCATACCGAGCTGGCAGATGTGGCAGAAAAAGCTCTGGCTGATTTCTATGAGGCCATGGATGACGATTTCAACACGGCTCTGGCTATTGGCCACATGTTTACCCTGTCCAAGGAAATCAATGTATATGCCAATAACGTAATTAATAAGGGCGGCGAATATGATGCAGTTCATTTCTCCAAGCTTATGGATGTTTATAGACAGATGGCGGCAGTTATTGGCATTTTCGAAAGTTCCCTGGATATGCCTGAGCAGGCAGGGGATATTTCCGCTGCTGAGATTGAAGCCTTGATTAATGAGCGGGCCGAAGCCAAAAAAGCCAAGAATTGGGCTCGGGCGGATGAAATCCGTGACAGCCTGAAGGAACAGGGCATTATTCTGGAGGATTCCGCTACTGGTACCAAGTGGAAGAAAGCATAAAATATGACCTTTGAACATTTAAAAAAATTAGTTGATATGATGTTTCTCCCGGACGGGGAGGGTGGAGTCCTGCAGCGGTATGACTCCGTGGATCCCAAGACCTTGCATCCTTTGGTGTTGGCCTATATAGGGGATGCCTATTTTCACCTGTTTGTCCGGGGACGGATTTTATCCTATGAGCAGAGCAAGGTGCAGGTGCTGCACCAGTTCAGTGCCCAGATGGTATCGGCAGTGTGGCAGGATAAGGCTTATCGGGCCATTGAATCCCTGCTGACGGAGGAAGAAAAGGCCGTTTATAAGCGGGGGCGCAATGCCAAAAGCCATGCTCCTCGCAGTGCCAGTGTGGCCCAGTACCATTCCAGCACCGGCTTTGAGGCTTTGTTGGGCTATCTGTACTTAATGGAAGAAAATGAACGACTGTATGAATTGGCGGAAAAATCCTTTCAGGTCATTTCCCAGGCCATGATGACGGAAATTTCCCAGAGAAAGTGATGGAGAGTTATTATGATAAAGGTTAAATTACTTGAACACACACCAGAACCAGAGCGGGCTGTAGCTATGGCCGCCCGGCTGTGTTATTCTGCTTCCGGAGCGGAGGAACTGGCGGAGCGTATGACCACAGAACAGGTCAATAAGCTGTTGGCCAAAATTGTGGAAATGGGCCATGCTTCCACCATGGAGCATGTTTCCTTTACCTTTGGCATTGAAGGGGTGTCCCGGGTGCTGACCCACCAGCTGGTACGTCATCGCTTGGCTTCCTACAGCCAGCAGTCCCAGCGCTATGTGGCCGAGCATGATTTTGAATACATTTTGCCACCAACCATTGCCGAGCAGCCGGAAGCCAAGGCTCGCTTTGAGGCTCTGATGGAGGATATTCAAAAGGCTTATAATGATTTGGCAGATATGGGGGTTCCTAAAGAGGATGCCCGCTATGTACTGGCCAATGCCACGGAAACCAAGATTGTGGTAACCATGAATGCCCGGTCCCTAATGCATTTCTTTAATCTGCGCTGCTGTAATCGGGCTCAGTGGGAGATTCGGGATTTGGCCTATAAGATGCTCAGTGAGGTTAAGAAGGTGGCTCCGTTGCTCTTTAAGAATGCGGGAGCTTCCTGTGTAGCCACCGGACATTGCCCGGAAGGGGCTATGACCTGCGGTAAATTTTCCGAAATGATAAAGATGAGAGAAAAATAATATGGACTATAGGAATAAGCAGGACAAACGCAGTGCTGCCCTGAAGGAACACAAGGGCAGCAAGGTAGAATATATGAAAAAAAATAAGGCGGGGGAGTCTGCCTCCTTGGATTTGCCGGAGGACTTGGTGGCTGGTCGTAATGCGGTAATGGAAGCCCTAAAGGGTACCCGCAGTGTCAACAAGCTGATGATTGCCAATGGCAATAACGAAGGCTCCATCAAGGAGATAATTGCCGTAGCCAAGGAAAAGCATATCAATATCCAGTTTGTGGAAAAAAGTAAGCTGGACAATATGGTGCGGGGCATTCGCCATCAGGGGGTTGTGGCCCAGGTGGCGCCAGTGGCTTATGTGGAGTTGGAAGATATTCTGCAGATTGCCCGGGATAAAAACGAACCACCATTTATTGTGTTGCTGGATGAGCTGGAGGATCCCCATAATTTGGGAGCAATTCTTCGCTCGGCAGATGCGGCCGGGGTACATGGAGTTCTTATTCCTAAACGGCGCAGCTGTCCCTTGTCGGCTACTGTAGCCAAGACTTCGGCGGGAGCAGTGGAATATGTACCGGTGGCCCGTATCGGCAATGTGGTGCAGACCATTCGTCAGCTTAAGGATGAGGGCCTATGGGTGGCTGCTGCCGATATGGATGGTACAGATTACTACGAGGCGGACTTGACCGGGGCGCTGCTGCTGATTATCGGCAGTGAGGGTCATGGGGTTGGTCGCCTGGTAAAGGAACAGTGCGATTTTGTGGTGAAGATTCCTATGGTGGGGAAAATCAATTCCCTTAATGCCTCGGTGGCCGGGTCAATATTGATGTTTGAGGCCATGAAGCAGCGGGGAAAACAGGGGTAACCTCATCCGTCAACTGCGTTGACACCGACGGCGAAGCCTAGTCCTGTATGGGCTTCTCCATAGGAGAAGGCTTAAAAGGGGAAATGATATGAAGAAAAAGCCACGGGAATATTATATTATTGATGGTTATAATGTTATAAATTCCTGGCCGGAGCTCATCAAACTGCGGAATGATTTGTCTGAGGCCCGGGACCGGCTTATTCATATGCTTACGGAATATGGCGCCTACGAAAAATACCATATGACTGTGGTGTTTGATGCCCTGTTCACCGAGGACGAGGAGCATGTGGAGGTAATTAATCCGTATTTTAATGTGGTTTACACTGGCCATGGAGAGACGGCGGACAGCTATATTGAAAAGCTGGCCTATGATTATGTGCACCAGGGTAATGAGGTACACGTGGTGACCTCCGATGGGGCAGAGCAGTCCATGGTGCTGGGAGCTGGAGCCTATCGCCATCCTTCCAAGGAATTTTATCGGATACTTAAACGCACCAAGAAGGAATTGCAAAAGGGCTATTTGGATAAGGTGAAGCTGCCGGTGTCCCGCAACGAAATTGCCAGCAACTTGGATAAGGAAACTTTGGCTAAATTGGACGCGTTGCGGAAGGGGAAACGCTATTAAGTATATTTTTCAATTAGAAATTGAAAAATCTGAACAACTGCGTTAGGTCGAAAAACTGTTTGCGCTTCGACGAAACGTCAAGTAGTATAATTTTCAAATTAAATTGAAAATTTTTAACAACTGCGTTATAATCATATTTGGGCTTTAGTTTATAAAGTAAACCATTCAGGTATGTGGAGGTAGGGCTGTATGGAGAATGGCCTATTGACCTGGGATGACTCCTTTGACGATTATGTCAATCTTCCCGACGAAGATGTTATTTTGAAAATCCAGGATGATCAGGATAGCACCGCCATGGAGTATTTGATAAATAAATACCGTAATTTTGTCAGAGCCAAGGCCCGTTCCTATTTTTTGATTGGCGCTGACCGGGAGGATATTATCCAGGAAGGCATGATTGGTCTTTACAAGGCTATCCGGGATTATCGTACAGATAAGCTGTCATCCTTTAGAGCCTTTGCGGAGTTGTGCGTTACCCGGCAGATTATCACTGCCATTAAAACCGCCACCCGTCAAAAGCACATACCGTTGAATTCATATATTTCCTTGAATAAGCCAATATATGATGAAGATTCCGACCGTACTTTGCTGGATGTTCTGTCCGGGGCCAAGGTTACCGATCCGGAAGAGCTGCTTATCAGCCGGGAGGAATTCATTGATATAGAAGCCAAGATGGAGGACATATTAAGCGATTTGGAATGGTGTGTTCTCATGGCTTATCTTGATGGTAAATCCTATCAGGAAATTGCCGTGGATTTGGAACGGCATGTAAAATCTATTGATAACGCTCTCCAGCGGGTAAAACGCAAGCTGGAACGGTATATGGAATTAAATGGCAATGAAATTGATATAGGTACAATATACAGAGGACTCACGGCTATTAAGCGTCGCGGCCGGGTATTCTCGGAAATTAAAAAAGGCGAAGGGATGCAATGATAGCATCCCTTTTTTCTATGGTATAAATAATTTTTATCATACGATTTAGAATACTATTATTTGTGTATTGATGCACTGTGAGGGGGCGATTTTATTGACATTGTTACATTTTTTGTATTATACTTCCTATTAGTGACATTTATTGTAACATAAATATACACTTACAGAAGTAAAATGGTATTATAATTGTTTACAAATTTGGGTTAAGGGGGAGTTTTTATGGATGGTTATGCAGCACTAGGTATATTTTTCCTGATGGCGCTGGGTTTTCCGATTGCACCAATTATCATCGCGAATATTATCCAGCCAAAACAGCCAACAGATGAAAAGGATATACCTTATGAGTGTGGTGTGGACACCATCGGCAAGAACAATGTGCAGTTCCATATAGGATATTTTATGTATGCACTGGTATTTTTGCTTTTTGATGTGGAAACAGTTTTTCTGTATCCTTGGGCAGTAAAATACAGCCAGCTTGGTCTGTTTGCCTTGTGTGAAATGCTGGTATTTGTGGGCATATTGGCCATTGGCCTTTGGTATGCCTGGAAGAAGGGGGCTCTGTCATGGAAATAGTTGATATCGTGCCACCGGTGCTGAAAGACAATGTTATTGTTACCAGCGTGGATGCACTGTTTAAATGGGGAAAATCAAATTCCATATGGCCGTTGTCTTCGGGTTTGGCCTGTTGCTCCATTGAGATGATGTGTGCGGCCGCTTCCCGTTTTGACCTGGCCCGGTTTGGTTATGAGGTGTTTCGTTCCTGTCCCCGACAGTCAGATTTGCTGATTGTAGCGGGGACCCTTACCTGGAAGATGACACCACCACTTATTCGTCTTTATGAGGAAATGCCGGAACCAAAATACGTTATTGCCATGGGCAACTGCAATATTGCCGGTGGCCCGTTCTCGGACTCCTATTCCGTGGTTACAGGTCTGGACAAGGTAATGCCGGTGGATATTTATTTGCCAGGCTGTCCACCAAGACCAGAGGCTTTGATTGATGCCATGCTGAAGCTGAAAAAGCTGATACAGCATCCGGAGTTGGCCAATGATGCAGCGGATGCCAAGGCCATCAGCCGGGCTAATCTGCAAAATATGACCCGTCCAGTGGTTGGGTTGCAAGAAAAGGCGGAGTAATATGGGAACTTATTTTGAAATTGATAAATTGGAATTATTAAAGGCCCAGTTTGATACAGCAGAGTTTGATGCTGAGGCAAATGAGCCGGCCATATATATAGGTAAGGAACAGCTGCTGGATTTGATGAAGGTGCTGCGGGAGACTCCTACCTACTCCTTTGACCGCATGTCTTGCTTGACGGCGGTGGATTACAAGGAATACTTTGAAATGGTATATTGCTTGTATTCCCGGCGGTTTGACAAGTGGGTGACGGTAAAGGTCAAGCTGGATCATGACAACCCGGAGGTGGAGTCCATGACCCAGATTTGGGAAGGTACCAATTTTGAAGAGCGGGAAACCTATGATTTGATGGGGATAAAGTTTCTCCATCATCCGGATTTGCGCCGGATTTTAATGCCGGACAACTACGATGGCCATCCGCTTCAGAAGGATTTCGTACCATTGGAGCCAAGAATTGAAGGAGGGGTACTGACATGGCACAAACAGAAAAGTTCGTCTTAAACATGGGGCCACAGCATCCTAGTACCCACGGCGTTTTGCAGGTACAGGTGGAGCTGGACGGTGAAAATATCGTGGGCGCTACTCCGGTGATGGGCTATCTCCATCGGGGTATTGAAAAGCTCATGGAGTCCCGGACCTATGTTCAGTGCGTGCCTTATACGGACCGGTTGGATTATGTATCCGCTATGAACAATAACTTGGGCTTCTGTATGGCAGTGGAAAAGCTGGCCAATATTGAGGTGCCTAGACGGGCCGAGTATATTCGGGTTATCTGTGCGGAGTTAAACCGTATTGCCAGCCATCATGTATTTATTGGTTCCCTGACCAATGATTTAGGCTCGGCTACTGGCATGATTTACGCCTTCCGGGATCGGGAGAAAATTCTGGACTTATTTAATATCATTTGCGGCGCCCGGATGACCGCCCATTATATCCGTATTGGTGGTGTGGCAGCGGATGCCCAGGAGGAATTCCTACGGGATACCCAGAAATTCATTGACTATGTTCCGGCAATGCTGGATGAATATGACCGGATTTTTACTGGTAACGAGATTTTCCAAGCCCGTATGCAGAATACTTCCATTATAACCAAGGAAGATGCTTTGAAATACAGCATGTCCGGTCCTAATATCCGGGCCAGCGGTATTGATTATGATATCCGTAAAATCGATAAATACGGCGCCTACGGAGATTTTGATTTTGAAATTCCTCTGGGTAAGCAGGGGGACAACTGGGATAGATACATTGTCCGCTTGAAGGAAATCCAGCAGAGTGCCAATATCATTCAGCAGGCTTTGGACAATCTGCCAGAGGGACCTTACATGGCCAAGGTGCCAAAGGTGCTGAAACCGCCAAAAGGCGATGCCTATCACCGGGTGGAAAACACCCGGGGAGAGCTGGGCTTCTATATTGTAAGCGATGGCTCCACTAAGCCGTACCGTGTACATATTCGTCGGCCATCCATTGTGAATTTGCAGGCTCTGGATACCATGTGCAGGGGTATGTTGTTGGCGGATGCCGTTACAGCATTCGCTACTATCGACCCATTGATGGGTGAGGTAGATTGTTAAAATTGATAGGCAGGTGGAAATATGCATAGCGGAATTTTATACTCTACAGCCCAGGCGCTGAGAGAAATTCTGATGTCCCTGGTGGGGGTTCCCCTCCTGGTGGATATAATTATGACGGTAATATGCGCAACTATTCTCCTTTTAATCATGGCTACCTCAGCTTTGGTATTTACCTTGGGAGAGCGAAAGATTTGCGCCTTTATTCAGGTTCGTATCGGACCGAACCGGGTTGGCCCCGGTGGTTTGCTGCAGTCTGTAGCTGATATGATCAAGCTTATGGACAAGGAGGACATCGTTCCTCGGGGGATTGATAAATGGTTGTGGGTATTATCCCCAATTCTTTTGTTGGTGCCTTCAGCGTTGATATATGCCTTCTTCCCTTTTGATGACGGGGTTATTCTGGCGGATGTCAATGTGGGCTTGTTCCTGTTGATTGCGATTACTTCCCAGACGGTTCTGCCGTTTTTGATGGGCGGTTATGCCTCCAATAGTAAGTATTCTCTGATCGGCGGTATGCGTACTGTGGCCCAGATGCTGGGTTATGAGGTACCTATGGTATTCGCTCTGATGGGTATTGTAATGCTGACTGGTTCCCTGAAAATGAGTGCCATTGTGGAGGCTCAGTCCAATGTGTGGTTTATCGTTCTTCAGCCATTAGCCTTTCTGATTTACATTGTTACGGCTTTGGTGGAAAGCAATCGCCCACCTTTTAACCTCGTTGAGGGTGAGTCGGAAATTATTGCCGGTCCATTTACCGAGTACACCGGCATGCGCTGGGCCCTGTTTTTCCTGGCGGAGTTCTCCAATCTCATGTGCATAGGTATCCTGACCACTACCCTGTTCCTGGGTGGCTGGCATGGTCCGGATTTCCTGCCTGGTTTTGCCTGGTTCTGGATTAAGACCTTTATCTGTGTACTGTTTTATCAGTGGGTGGGCTGGACCTTCCCACGGCTTCGTATTGATACCATGCTGAGCTTCGGCTGGAAGGTATTGTTGCCAATCGCTTTGGTAAATGTACTTCTCACCGGTGTTGGTATCTATATTTACAATATTATGTGATAGGAGACTTCAATTATGTGGGGCAAAGGACTTGTAGCAGGATTGAAGGTTACCTGGGGTCACTGGTTTGGCAAGAAGGAAACCGTTTATTATCCTGAAGAAAAGCTGCCGATGACAGAGCGCTTTCGTGGCGGTCATCTGGTATTAGACGATAAAAAGTGCATTGCATGTAAGCTTTGTGCCATGGGTTGCCCAAATGCGGCATTGGATTTGACCGTTTCGGTTGATGAAGAGAAAAAACGCCATATGGACTCCTATAAACATCAGATAGGACGTTGCATGTATTGCGATTTGTGCATTGAGGCTTGTCCGGTAAAGGCGCTTAGCTGGGACAAAAATTACGAATTTGCTTCCTATTTCAAGGAAGATATGACCTATGATGCGGTGGTTGAGGCCAAGAACAGGAGGGGTAATGATGAATGAGATGTTAAGTACCCTGGTGTTCTATGTGGTAGCCATGGCAATATTGGCTACGGGAATGGGCGTTGTCATGAGTAATAATCTGGTACACAGTGCCCTGTTGATGACGGCCTGCTTTATCAGCGTAGGTATTCTGTTCATTTGGCTTAATGCCGATTTCCTGGGTGCCATGGAGTTTATGCTCTATTCCGGTGGCGTGGCTATCCTGGTGGTAATGGGTGTAATGCTTACCAAACGGCAGGATGGACCTCCGGGTAATCCCTTTAATCATCGGAAGATATCGGCTATTGGGCTGGTAGTGTTATTTGCCTTGGTAATGGGGACAGTTATTGTATCCACACCGGTTTCCTCCGGCGGGTATATTTCCCCGGATACGGTGGATGCCTTGGCGGGTATGATGCTCAATACCTACATCTTACCATTTGAAATTGCCGCAACCTTGTTGCTGGCGGCTCTGTTGGGAGCCATTATCTTGGCGAAGGGAGATGGCGAAGCATGACTATAGGGTTGAATCACTGCCTGCTTTTGGCAGCAATGCTGTTTGCCATCGGCCTGTACGGTGTGCTGTCCAAGCGCAATATCATCGCCATTTTAATGGGTGTTGAGTTGATGCTTAATGCGGTGAATATTAATTTTGTTGCCTTCAACCGGTTTACTCCGGTATCGGATTTGACTGGTCAGCTGATGACGGTGTTTGCCATCACTGTTGGCGTAGCTGAGGTAGCAATTGGTGTGGCACTGGCTTACCGAATTTACAATGATAGACAGACTATCAATGTGGATGAGCTGGATAATATGAAGGGTTAAGGAGGGGCTATTAGATGTTTTATGAGTTTGCACTTGAACATGCCTGGCTGATCCCATTATTACCAGCTATTGCCTTTGTGGTTATCGGTATGCTGACCCGTTCCTATGGGAAATTGTCGGCCCTTATAGCAGTAGCTATGAGTACCATCAGCTTCCTGTTGTCCACGGGAGTTACTTATGCAGTAATAAATAATGGAATTTCTGTTGAGGCGCCATTTGTGCAGAAGCTGAGCTGGATGCACATTGGCAGTGTTGATATTACCATGGGTGTGCTTATTGACCCGCTGACAGCCATGATGCTGATAGTGGTGTCCACAGTATCCCTTTTGGTACAGATTTATTCCTGCGGATATATGAAGGGGGATCCGGGCTATGGCCGGTTCTTCGCCTTCCTGTCCTTGTTTGCAGCTTCCATGCTGGGGCTGGTATTAGCCGTTAACTTCCTCCAGATGTATGTATTCTGGGAGTTGGTGGGCCTGTGCTCTTACCTGCTCATTGGTTTTTACTATTATAAGATTTCGGCCCGGGAGGCAGCCAAGAAAGCCTTTATGACCACCCGTGTGGGTGACTTTGGCCTGCTCCTTGGTATTTTGTTGCTGCAGATTAATTTCGGGACTTTGGATTTCATGGCCCTGAAGGAAATCATTCCGGCTCATATCCTGTCCGCAGGTACCGGCTTGATGACCTTAATTGCCCTGCTGTTATTCGTTGGTCCAATCGGTAAATCTGGTCAGTTCCCACTGCATGTGTGGCTGCCGGATGCCATGGAGGGTCCGACTCCGGTATCGGCCCTGATTCATGCCGCAACCATGGTTGTTGCCGGTGTGTATCTGGTAGGTCGTGCCTTCTTCCTGTTCCAGGAAATTCCTTGTGTAATGAATGTTATTGCCTGGGTGGGTGGCTTTACGGCCTTCTTTGCGGCCAGCATTGCCTTTACCCAGACGGCCATCAAGCGGATTTTGGCTTATTCCACCATCAGTCAGCTGGGCTATATGATGCTGGCGCTGGGAGTTGGCTCTTTGACAGCTTCCTTCTTCCATTTGATGACCCATGCTTTCTTTAAAGCCCTGTTGTTCCTCTGTGCTGGTGCGGTAATGCATGCCATGGCAGACGAGGCCAACATCTTTAAGATGGGCGGTTTGAAAAACAAGATGCCGATTACCTTTGTTACCATGACCATTGGTGTATTGGCCATTGCTGGCATTCCGCCTTTTGCCGGCTTCTTCTCCAAGGATGAAATTTTGGGGGCAGCAGCTGCGGTAAGCACTCCGCTGTATTTGCTGGCAACTCTCACAGCCTTTATGACGGCCTTTTATATGGCCCGTTTGCTGTTCGTCACCTTCTTTGGTGAGCCAGCCAGCGAGGAATCCTATGAGCATGCTCATGAGGCATCCTGGTTTATGCTGGTTCCTTTGATGGTTTTGGCAGCTCTGGCCGTAGTCAGCGGTCTGTGGGGCCACATGTTTGGCTTCGGCGAGTGGGTTCGCTTTGGTGCCGCCCATGAAGCCGGTATTGATATGTTCATTGCTGTTACTTCCACCATTCTTTCTTTGGTGGCCTTTGGAGTGGCTTGGAACATTTACGTTACCAAGAAGTGGAGCTCGGATACTATTGCGGAAAAATGCGGTATCCTGTACAAATTGAGCTACAATAAATTCTATATTGACGAAATCTACGCAGCTCTGATTAAGGTCTTTGTAGATGGCGTGGCTAAGGTATTCTACTGGATTGACATTTATGTTGTGGATGGCATCATCAACGGCCTGGCCGGATTGGTGGGGGGGATCAGCAACCTGCTCAGCAAGGCGGAGGATGGCCAGGCACAGCATTATGCCGGCTTCTTCGTGTGCGGTGTGGTTATTCTGGTAGCCTATAGCCTGTATTATCTGGCAGTTTTGGGAGGTGCTTTGTAATGACTGGCTTTCCTTTATTGACAGCAGTCCTGTTGGCACCAATCTGCGCTGCTGTGCTCATGTGTTTTGTCTCGCCAAAGGCGGCCCAGTCCATCCGGATTATTTCCGCGACGGCTATGACAGTGGCCTTGGCTCTGACCTTGTATGCCTTCTTCAGCTATGATTTGACGGCGGGTGGCATGCAGTTTAAGGAGAATATTCCGTGGATCAAGGATTTGGGCGTTCATTATGCCCTGGGTGTAGATGGTATTTCCCTGCCAATGCTGCTGTTAACTGATCTCATCGGTTTGGCAGCGGTGTATAGTTCTTGGAATATAACTAATCGCACCAAAGAATTTTATATTCTGTTGATGATTTTGATTGCCGGTGTTACCGGAACCTTTATTGCCACAGATCTGTTTATCTTCCTTCTCTGCTATGAGGTAGTGGTTATTCCGATTTACATTATGGTTATAATCTGGGGTTCTACCAAGCGGGTCAGCAAGGAATATGCCGGTATGAAGCTGACGATTTACCTGCTGATGGGGTCGGCCTTTATGCTGGTAGGCGTTGTAGCATTGTATCTCATGGCATCATCGGTGTTGGGAGTCAATACCTTTGATATGGAGGCCTTGGCTATTGCCGGACAGATGGGCCTGTTGAGTGAAAACTTTCAGATTTTTGCTTTCCTGTTGCTGTTGTTGGGCTTTGGTTCTCTTTTGTCCATGTTCCCATTCCACAGCTGGTCACCGGATGGTTATGCCGGGGCACCTACAGCGGTATCCATGATCCATGCCGGCGTTTTGAAGAAAATCGGCGGCTATGGTCTGATTCGTTTAGGGTTATTGGTGTTGCCATTGGGCGCTAAGTTCTGGGCACCATTGATTGCTGGTCTGGCCATGATTAACGTTATGTATGCGGCCTATATCGCCATTGCCCAGAAGGATTTGAAATATGTTATAGGTTATTCCTCTGTGTCCCATATGGGTTATGTTCTCTTAGGTTTTGCCGCCCTGAACGTGGTTTCCGTCAGTGGTGCGGTGGCCAATATGGTGGCTCACGGCGTAATGAGCGCCCTGTTCTTTGCCATGATTGGTTTTGTCTATGAAAAGACCCATATGAGAAGTATTACCGAGCTGCGGGGCTTGGCTCATCAGATGCCACGGGTTGCCACCGGCTTTATGCTGGCTGGTATGGCTTCCTTGGGCCTGCCTGGTCTCATCAGCTTTATTCCGGAGTTTACCATTTTCGTAGGTTCCTTCAGCGTATATCCGGTATTTGCCGTTTTGGCCATTTCCGGTATTATCTTCACGGCTCTGTACACCTTGCGGGTACTGGCCAAGGTCCTCTTTGGACCGAAGGATACCCTCTTTGACCGGTATGCCGATGCCAAGGGTGCCGAAATGATGCCATTGATAATCCTGGGCATTGCTTTGGTAGGCTTTGGTTTATTCCCACAGCTCCTGATGGGTATGGTGGGAACCGGCACAGAGCCGTTGTTACCATTATTGGAGCGTCTTGCTGATACTTCGGCAGTGATAGGGGGGATCAGATAATGAATTTTGCAGCAATAAACACAGAAATATTCATTTTGGTCCTTGGCCTCTTTGCCATTATCATGGACCTGGCTTTACCAAAGGATGAGTCCCGTAAGGCCATTGGTGGGGTGCTGATTTTCAGCCTTACGGCTTGGGTGGCCTATATGTTTACCATGTATACCCCTCAGTCAATTATTGCCGATGGGGGAACTGGCACCCGGTATTTCAACGATATGATGTATGTGGTGGATAATTATTCCATCTTCTTTAAGCAGCTCTTTATTGTGGCCACAGTATTTACCATGCTGTTTTCCTTGGAATATATGCAGAATGTTCTGCGCTACAAGGGTGAGTTTTACGCCCTTCTGATGACGGCGTTGCTGGGAATGTGCGTATTGGCTTCCGCCAATGACTTCCTCACGGCCTTTATTGGACTGGAGCTTATGACCATTTCCTTCTACATTTTGGTAGGGGCGCGGATTTCTTCCAAAAATTCCAGCGAGGCGGCTATAAAATACTTGATTGTGGGCTCCGTATCCACGGCGGTAATGCTCTATGGTATCAGCTTGGTATATGGTGCCACCGGAACGGTGCAGTTCTATGATATGCTCCGCAATCCGGCCCTGTTCTCGGCCGCTGGCCTGGCAGGAGCCACCATGGTAATGATTGGCTTCTTCTTCAAGCTGTCGGTGATTCCTTTCCATATGTGGGCACCGGATGTGTATCAGGGAGCGCCTACCCCAATTACTGCTATGTTGGCTATGGGCTCCAAGGCGGCAGGTATTGCCGTATTCATGCGGGTGCTGTATGTGGCCTTCCCATTAATCGGTTTCTATTGGTTGCCAATACTTGCTGCTTTGTCAGCTATCTGCATGATTGGCGGTAACATTATGGCCATTCGCCAGACGGATGTAAAGCGTATGCTGGCCTATTCCTCCATTGCCCAGGCGGGCTATATGATGGTGGGTATTGTGTCAGCGGATTTTGCTGGCATGAAGGCGGTAATGTTCTACGGGATGCTCTATGTATTCGCCAATGTGGGTGCCTTTGCGGCCCTGTCCCTGGTGGAACAGCATCGGGGCAATTCCGATTACAAGGCCATCGCCGGCTTGGCCAAATCCGCACCGGTAATGGCGGCGGTTATGACTATTTCCCTGCTGTCTATGGCGGGTATTCCACCAACAGCGGGCTTTGCCGGTAAGCTGTATCTCTTTACGGCAGTGGTTAATCAGGGATATTTGTGGTTGGCCTTTGTGGGCTTCATTATGTCCATGATTTCCGTTTACTACTATTTGCAGGTGGCCAAGGCTATGTACCTGGAGGTTGGTGACGCTGAACCAATCGTTATTTCCGGGGCGGCCCGGGCGGCAGCGGTAATCAGTGTACTGGCTACTATCCTCTTTGGTGTTTGGCCGGAAAAACTGGCGGAGATTACCAATCTGGCTTCCTTCACCTTCCTGCAGTAAGGTCGAAGATTGATTAATTGCTTCGGGAAGCATTAATTCCTGACAAATAAAAATGCTGTTGCGCTAAAAGTGCAGCAGCATTTTTTATAAAATTTACAGGTTAAAGAAGAATGTTAAAAGAAAAATGGGTAAATGAAGGAAATAATTAGTCTCCGAATAGGCATATTAGTTTGTAGTTAACTGCTAAATATGATAAAATTTTTCATTAGTACCAAGGTGTTGCATATTGGGTAATTGATGAACTTTCAGGAGAAAATTATGTTTGATATTATTTCAAAGTCCCCGGAAGAAACAGCGAAGCTGGGGGAGAAAATTGGGGAATTCCTTCCCTCAGGAGTGGTTATCTGCCTGTACGGCGACTTGGGAGCAGGCAAGACTCTCTTTGTGCAGAATTTGGCCAAGGGCTTGGGAATCGATGAAGATGTGACCAGCCCGACCTTCAATATAATGAATGTCTATGAGGGGAGACTTCCCCTTTATCACTTTGACCTGTATCGGTTGGAGCAGGAGTACGAGCTGGAGGACATTGGTTTTTATGATTATGTGGATGATCCGGCAGGGCCTGTGGTAATTGAGTGGGCAGATAAATTCGCCGATTCATTGCCTGATGATTATCTTGTTATTTCCATTGAGCGAACCGACGGGGATGACAATGAAAGAAAAATAACCTTTGATGTACGGGGCAGCATTTATGATGAATTGTTTCAGGAGGTGGAGAAGCTGTGCCAATTTTAGCAATGGATACGGCCACTATGGTATCCAGTGTGGCTGTTGCTGATGAAAAAAGATTGTTGGCGGAGCTGATTGTGGAAAACAAGCTCACCCACTCGGAGACCCTGTTGCCTCATGTGGAGCAGGTCCTGGCTATGGCTGGAGTAAAAAGAGAGGAACTGACAGCGGTGGCTGCCAGCATGGGCCCAGGTTCCTTTACGGGACTGCGTATAGGCTTGGCCGCGGCCAAAGCCATTGCTTATGGATTGGATATTCCTTTGGTGGGAATTCCCACAATTGAAGGACTGGCCTGGCATTATCCTGTGCCGGATGTGACGGTGGCCGGATTTATTGATGCTCAAAAGGGCAATGTTTATACGGCGCATTACCGGTGGAATGGTACTGGTTTTGACGAAGTAAAATCGATAGAAGTGCTTTCCCTGGCGGAGGCTGTGGCGGCCTGTGCTGAAGTGGACGGGCCAGTTATGGCTGTGGGTGATATGGTGGCCAAGAAATTTGGCCGATTAGAGGAGCTGTCTAAGAATTTGCAGATTCCTCCCCGGCATATGTTGATGCCAAGGGCAGCCAATATTGCTATGGCTGGTTTGGCCAGACTGTCTAAGGGGGAGACGGATTCCGTTATGGATTTGGAACCAATATATATTCGTAAATCTGAAGCCGAAGTGTTGTGGGAAAAGCGCCAGGCTAAGGCCCAGCAGGAGGCACAATGATTACATTTCGTCAGATGGTGCCGGAGGATGCGGATGCAGTGGCAGTAGTGGAGGAAAAATGCTTTGCTACTCCCTGGTCAAGGGAATCCTTTTGGCGGGATGCTTCCAGCAGTGATGCTTTCTATTTGCTGGCTATTGATGAAGAAGCAAATCGGGTAGTGGGCTATGTGGGTTGCTGGATACTGGCCTATGAGGGCAGTATCACCAATGTGGCCATTGACCCGGAATACCGTCGTCAGGGAATTGGCCGGAAAATGCTGTTAAAGCTCATTGAAATAGTGAAGGAAAAAGGCGTAACGGCCCTCACATTGGAAGTGCGGGTGTCCAATGAACCGGCCATTAAGTTGTATGAAGGACTGGGCTTTTCCAGTGTGGGACAACGGCCGAAATATTATACTAATCCGGTGGAAGCAGCAGAAATCATGTGGAATACTCATATATAGAAGTTTGCAAACGGAGAGAATATGGATAAGGAAAAAATACTTACATTGGCAATAGAATCCAGCTGTGATGAAACCTCAGCAGCTGTTTTGGAAGGCGGGCGCAAGGTATTATCCAATATTATTGCCACCCAGATACCTGTGCATCAGAAATTTGGTGGAGTGGTGCCGGAAATCGCCTCCCGGAAGCATATTGTCAACATCATGCCGGTAATTGACGAGGCCTTGGCTAAGGCGGAGGTAAAGCTGGATGATATTGATCAGGTGGCAGTTACTTATGGACCGGGATTGGTAGGGGCTTTATTGGTGGGCGTGTCAGCGGCCAAGGCTTTGGCCTTCTCCCGGAATATACCCCTTATCGGGGTAAATCATTTGGAGGGGCATATTTTTGCCAACTTCCTCAGTGCACCGGAACTGAAGCCGCCTTTTGTGGCTTTGGTGGTGTCAGGGGGCCACACCTCATTGGTTCATGTTAAAGATTATAATTCTTTTAAGCTCATGGGGCAGACCCGGGACGATGCCGCAGGGGAAGCCTTTGACAAGGTGGCCAGAGTAATGGGTTTACCGTATCCTGGCGGTCCTCAGATTGATAAGCTGGCCCAGGAGGGCGATCCATTGGCCATCGATTTCCCGAGAGCTCTGCAGGAAAAGGGAAATTATGAATTCAGCTTCAGCGGCCTGAAATCTGCCGTGCTGAATTATTTAAACAGCATGAAGCTGAAGAAAATCGAGGTGAACAAAGCGGATGTGGCAGCCTCGTTCCAGCATACGGTAATTGAGGTGCTGTTGGCCAAGGCTCTGGATGCCATAAAGGAAACTGGCTGTGATACCTTGGTGCTGGCCGGCGGTGTAGCGGCGAACAGTTCCTTGGAGAAACGGCTGCGGGAAGTAACAGCTAAGAATAAGGTAAAATTCTACTATCCGGATAAGATTTTGTGTACCGATAACGCGGCCATGATTGGTTGTCGGGGTTATTATCAGTCCTTGGCCGGAAAATATGCCGATTTATATTTAAATGCCGTACCGGGATTGGCCTTAACGGATGTTTGATAGTTTAAGCACTCGGATGAGATAGGGATTTATTTATGAAAAATCATCATGGAACAGATACAGCATTATATCGGCAGCATACGGATCTGACTGCTATGCAGATTGAGCTGTTAAAGCGCATGAGCACCTGCTTTGCCTTTATTGCGGACTTGGCCCATGCCCATTTGCTTCTGTATTTAAAGCAGCCCGACGGGGAAAACTATTTTGTAATGAAGCATCATAAGCCTCATACCTTTTTCAGCCAGTTTGAGCTGCCGAAGGCTGGCAGTATTATTCCGGTTTTGGAAGAGCCGGTGGTAAGCATGGTCTTTGAAAAGGGCAAGATGATTCATGGCCGCCGGGAATGGCGTCTGGGTAATATCTTGGATATGTATGCTTTACCCATAAAGGATGGGGCCGATATCATCGGTGTGGTCACCTTGGAAACCAGTCAGGGCTATGCCACCTCTAGCAGCTATTATCAGCTGTTGGATATGGCTGAGCTGTTGCTGCAATATGCCAAACGACAACAGGATCCGGAGTTGTTTTCGCCGATTTTTGCCGGTACTGGAATAATTTTGGCAGATAAAAACAACCGCATTACCTATACCAATATGTCGGCTACACGAATTTATCGTGCCTTGGGCATTTACCACCTCATGGGCTGCAGATTGCCGGACCGGGAGCTCAGCTCCATGTTACATAGGGAAATAATTGATAGCAGCCGTCCTTTTGAAAAGGAAATTCAGGTAGGAGATTTAATCCTGCTTCAGCGAGATATCAAGCTGGAGGAGGCCGGAGCTATGCAACGGCGGATATTGCTTTTGTCCGATGTCACGGAAGTTCGCAAGAAGGAACGGGAAATCAAGATAAAAACGGCAGTTATTCAGGAAATCCATCACCGGGTGAAGAATAATCTGCAGACCATTGCCAGCCTGTTGCGGCTTCAAGGGCGGCGCTCCAAGTCACCGGAGGTTAAGGCGGCTCTCCAGGAAAGCACCAACCGGATTTTGAGTATGGCGGTGGTTCATGAGTTCCTCAGTCAGCATGACAAGGAAGAAATCAATGTCAATGAGGTTACCAAGGGAATTATTGATCGGGTGGTTCCTAATATGGTGGACAGTGATTTTGTTCTTTCCAGCAAGATTGAGGGGCCGGAGGTGATTTTGCCATCCCAGAATGCCAGCAATATTGCCGTGATAATCAATGAATTGATTTTAAACTCTATAGAGCATGGTTTTAAGGAGCGCAACCACGGTACCATTGGTTTTAGGTCCAGTATATCCGAGGATGGATATGTTATTGAGCTATATGACGATGGTGCGGGCTTGCCGGATGATTTTAACATTGATCAGCCTAAATCCTTGGGCTTGCAGATTATAACCACCCTGGTACGGGAGGATATTGGCGGTACCTTTGAAATGAAAAATGACCATGGTACGCATTGTGTTTTACGTATACCAAAAGTCGATTTGGGAGGAGAGTAAGTATGAATCCCTTGAAAATTGTCATTGCCGATGATGAAACCCTAATTCGTATGGATATGAAGGAGCTTTTGGAGGAAGCCGGCCACCAAGTGGTGGGCGAGGCAGCTAATGGTGTCCAGGCAGTGGAGCTGGCTAAAAAGCTCAAGCCGGATTTGTGCATCTTTGATGTAAAGATGCCGGAAATGGATGGCATAGCCGCCGCTAAAATCTTGTCCAAGGAAAAAATTGCTCCAGTGGTCTTGCTGACGGCCTTTAGCCAGCCGGAATTCGTAAAGCGGGCCACGGAGGCTGGAGTCCAAGCCTATTTGGTTAAGCCGGTGCAGGAAGCTAATCTATTCCCAGCTATCGAGGTGGCCATGTCCCGGTATCAGGAAATGCAGGGACTAGAGGATGAACTCTTTAAGGTGAAGGACACTCTGGAAATGCGCAAGACCTTGGACCGGGCCAAGGGAATCTTGATGGATGCCCATAATATCAGTGAATCAGAGGCCTTTAAAAGGATTCAGAAATACAGCATGGCCAAGCGCAAGACCATTAAGGAAGTGGCTGAAGCCATTATCCGCAGCGCAACCAAATAATGATATATTGATGAAATTGAGCCGTCCATTTGGGCGGCTTTTGTGATTATTATTTACCAAGCAAAACGTTTGTACTAAAATAGCAGAAGAGGTGCTACCTAATAACGGTAGGCGGTCAATCCTAGCCCCTGAAAGGGGGGATTGCTTATGAGCATATATGACTTTCTGTCATTGGTGTTTCTTGTGGCGATTTGTATCGTTGCAATTAAATCATAGCAATAGAAAAGCCGCCACAGCGTCCAACTAGATGGCGGTTTTCCAAAAAACTTCCAATATTTGGGGCTGACCGCTTATCGGTAGCACCTTTCTTGCCTTTATTATATCAAATAGTCCTTTAAAGTCAATTGACATTGGTAATGAATAATCAACCAGCAAAGAAGTCATTTTATGATTTCTTTGTTTTTTTGACTTTTTGCTTGCATTTTTCTCTAAAAGGATTTATTATAATACCTGTGATTAGCACTCGGCTAAAAAGAGTGCTAACAATGAAAAAGTAAATTCTTTTAGGAGGCGTATACATATGATTAAACCATTAGGAGATCGGGTTGTCATCGAGGTAGCTGAGGCTGAGACCAAAACAGCCAGCGGTATTATTTTGGCTGATACTGCCAAGGAAAAGCCTATGAAGGGTACCATCGTAGCAGCTGGTCCTGGTTCTGTAGATAAGGAAGGCAACCGCATTACTATGGAAGTAAAGGTTGGGGACACTGTTCTTTATTCCAAGTACGCTGGTACTGAAGTAAAGATTGACGGCAAGGATTATCTCATTGTTCGTCAGAGCGATATTTTGGGTATTGTTGAATAATTTTCCCCTTGGGGTTTGACTTTATATAATTTGGGAGGCAAGTATAATGGCAAAGCAGATTTTATTTGATGAAGAAGCTCGTCGCGCTTTGGAAAAGGGCGTTGACGCATTGGCAAATGCCGTAAAGGTTACCCTTGGTCCAAAGGGCCGTAATGTAGTATTGGACAAGAAGTTCGGCGCACCTACCATCACCAATGATGGTGTTACCATCGCCCGGGATATTGAGCTGGAGGATCCATTTGAGAACATGGGTGCACAGCTGGTTCGTCAGGTTGCTACCAAGACCAATGATATTGCTGGTGACGGTACTACTACTGCAACTCTCTTGGCTCAGGCTATGATTCATGAGGGTATGCGTAACGTAGCTGCTGGTGCTAACCCTATGGTTTTGAAGAAGGGTATCGAAAAGGCTGTAAAGGCATTGGTTGGTGAGCTCCAGAAGGTTGCTAAGCCAGTTGAGTCCCAGAAGGCTATTGCCCAGGTTGCTACTGTTTCCTCCGGTGACGAGGAAATCGGCAAGTACATTGCTGACGCTATGGAAAAGGTTGGCAAGGAAGGCGTTATCACCGTTGAGGAGTCTAAGGGTATGGAGACCAGCCTCTCTGTTGTAGAGGGTATGCAGTTCGACCGTGGCTATATTTCTCCTTACATGGTTACTGATACTGACAAGATGGAAGCGGTTATGAATGACCCATTCATCCTGATTACTGATAAGAAGATTTCCACTGTAAATGACATCCTCCCAATCCTGGAGCAGGTTGTAAAGATGGGCAAGGAATTGGTTATCGTTGCAGAGGATTTGGACGGCGAAGCTTTGGCTACCATCGTTGTAAACAAGCTCCGTGGTACCTTTAAGGCATTGGCTGTTAAGGCTCCTGGCTTTGGCGATCGTCGCAAGGCTATGCTGGAGGACATTGCTGTTCTCACTGGTGGACAGCTCATTTCCGAGGAATTGGGCCGCAAGCTGGACAGCGTTACTTTGGAGGATTTGGGTCATGCCCGTCAGGTACATTCCTCCAAGGAGAACACTACTATTGTTGACGGTATGGGCGACAAGGATGCCATCAAGTCCCGTATTGATCAGATCAAGAAGCAGATTGCTGACACTACTTCCGACTTTGACAAGGAGAAGCTCCAGGAGCGTCTGGCTAAGCTCTCCGGCGGCGTAGCTGTTATTGAAATCGGTGCTGCTACTGAAGTTGAAATGAAGGATAAGAAACTCCGGGTTGAGGATGCTCTCCATGCTACCCGTGCTGCTGTTGAAGAAGGTATCGTAGCCGGTGGTGGTACTACCTTTATCGATATCATGTCCGTTCTGGATTCCCTGGAGGCTGAGGGCGACGTTAAGACTGGTATCAACATTGTTCGTCGGGCAGTTGAGGAGCCAGTTCGTCAGATTGCCAACAATGCTGGTTTGGAAGGCTCTGTAGTTGTTGATCAGGTTAAGAACAGCGACTTCGGTGTTGGTTTCGATGCTTACAAGGGCGAGTATGTTGACATGATTGCCAACGGTATCGTTGACCCAGCTAAGGTTACCCGTTCTGCTCTCCAGAATGCGGCTTCCATCGCTGCAATGGTTCTCACCACTGAGACCTTGGTAGCTGATAAGCCAGCTCCTGAGGGCGCAGGCAACCCAATGGGTGGCGCCGGTGCAATGGGCGGCATGCCAGGTATGATGTAAGCACTTTCAGGTAAAATGAAGTAATATTAGCTAGGTACGGTCTGGCGCGGAACCCTCGCACTTATAGACCATACCTAGCTTTATTTTTTACTGAAAAGTTTTTGGGAGTTATTTTTTCTTGACTATTAAATACTTATCCATTAGAATAAGGTGTCGTGATTTGGGTGAAGGCTTAAGTCACGGTGATGATGTTGTTGAAGTCACTATGTTCACATATTGAAAGAACTTGCTGTTCTAGCGCATGGCCTTGCTGATGTGTCAGTGAGGTGACGAGGAAGAGGTTGTCGATTTATCAGCGGATGCCTCTCGGCTTGCCGGTCGTTAGAATACTGTAAAAACTGTTGGGTAACTGGCAGGACAGAGCGGTATTTGGGCAGGATATAGGACTTCCAGTTAATCTAGGAGGTTTTATTATGTGTGGTATTGTTGGTTACATTGGTAAGAAACAGGCTGCTCCTTTTTTGATTGAGGGGCTCACCAAGTTGGAGTATCGGGGCTATGATTCCGCCGGTATTGCCGTACTGAATGACGAGATTATTTGCGTGGAGAAGTCCGTAGGCCGTCTGGCTGCTCTGGAGGAAAAGCTGGAAGGCAAGACTCCGGAGGGCTGTGTAGGTATCGGCCATACCCGTTGGGCAACCCATGGCCGTCCATCGGATACCAATTCCCATCCACATACTGACTGCCATGGCGATTTCGCGGTGGTACACAACGGTATTATTGAGAACTACATGGAACTGAAGGAAGAGTTGATTGCCAAGGGCCATGTATTCAAGTCCGAAACCGATACCGAGGTTTTGCCACATCTTTTGGAAGAGCTGTATAATGGCGACTTTGAAGCTTCTGTTCGGGAAGTACTGAAGCGTATTGAAGGCTCCTATGCCATCGTGTTTATGTCCAAGAATGATCCGGACAAGCTGATTTGTACCAAGCAGGACAACCCGCTGGTAATCGGTCTGGGTGATGGAGAAAACTTCATTGCTTCCGATATTCCAGCCATTATTTCCCGTACCCGTCGTACCTTCATTGTAAATGATGGTGAGCTGGTAGTTGTGGAGGATGACTCCGTATGGATCACCAACAGCTTGGGTGAGCCAGTTACCAAGAAGGTATTTGAGGTAAACTGGAATGCCGAGGCTGCTGAAAAGGGCGGTTATGAGCATTTCATGCTGAAGGAAATTCATGAGCAGCCAAAGGCCGTTCGTGATACCCTGTCTTCCCGTATCAGCAAGGATTATTCTTCCGTAATCTTGGAGGAATTGGATTGGAATGAGGAATACATTAATTCCTTCTCCAAGATATTTATTGTGGCCTGCGGTACGGCTTATCATGCTGGCCTGGTGGGTAAATATTACATTGAACGCATGGCCCGGATTCCAGTGGAGGTAAATATTGCCTCCGAGTTCCGGTATCGCCAGCCGATTATTGATGATAATACTTTGACTATTGTGGTCAGCCAGTCCGGTGAGACCATTGATACTTTGGCTGCCTTGAAGGAGGCCAAGCGTCTGGGTTCCAAGACCCTGGCAGTTACCAATGTGGTAGGTTCTTCCATTGCCCGGGAGGCAGATCAGGTAATTTACACCTGGGCTGGTCCGGAGATTGCGGTGGCTTCCACTAAGGCATACACTACCCAGCTGATTGTCATGTTCCTGTTGGGTGCTTATATGGCTGGTCTTAGAGGCACCGTGGCACCACGTCGCATGAAGGAACTGCTCACTATGCTGCGGAACATTCCGGCTCAGATCAGTGAGACCTTGGAGGATGTGGAGCCAATTAAGGTATTTGCCAAGAAGTATGGCTTTAACAATGACGTATTCTTCATTGGCCGTGCCTTGGATTATGAGGTAGCTTTAGAGGGTTCTCTGAAATTAAAGGAAATTTCCTATATTCATGCCGAGGCCTATGCGGCTGGTGAGCTTAAGCATGGTACCCTGGCTTTGATCACTCAGGGTGTTCCGGTGGTTGCTTTGGCTACCCAGAAGAGTGTTTATGACAAGACCCTCAGCAACATCAAGGAGGTTAAGGCTCGTGATGCAGTGGTTATCGGTATCGCCGCTGCCGGGGATAAAGAGCTGGAGAAGTATGCTGACCATGTTATTTTCGTACCGCGTACTGATGAACTCCTGATTCCGCTGTTGGCTGTATTGCCATTACAGTTGCTCAGCTACTACACCGCCATTACTCGTGGCGCTGATGTGGATAAGCCAAGAAATCTGGCTAAATCCGTAACTGTTGAATAATGTTTTTAAGACTGTGAGAAGGCGATGACTTTTCACAGTCTTTTTATGTACGAATATATTTGTTAATTAACGGGCAAGATAATGTATACATGAAATTTCTTTTGTAATCTATGGTCCCATATCGTATAATTATAGGTGAATATTATTTAATAATTAATTTGATAGATAGCATTACGTTCCGTACTTTTGCTACATTTTAACCTTCGGGGGCGTGTATTGTGAATGAGTATAGAATAAGACCAAAGGAAAAACCTATATATGTTAAGGCGGATACAGTGTTGAAAATCGGCCAGCGAGTGGAGATTTCTCTGTCCGGGGATACCCGGGCCTTTGCCAGCCGGTTGGAAGACATTCAGACGAATTCCTTGGCTTTGGCCAGACCTCTTGATGTAAGAAATAATTCCGTAACTGCTGCCCCGGGAGATATTATTACCTGTAAGGTATTTGGCGGTAGCTGTTATTACAAATTTTCCTCCATCTATCAGCGTATGGAGAGCGATAATATCATATTATGGTATGTGGGACGTCCGGATGAAGTACAGAAACTCCAGTATCGGGATTTTGTGCGGTTAAAAACCACTCTGCCATTGACTGCCCGTCCAGTTAATGAGAATGGGGTCAAGGAGGATCCGTGTAATGCCAATACCATTGATATAAGTGGTGGTGGCTTAAGTTTTTCCTTGCCTCGCCCATTGGTGGTTGGGACCAAGGTCTCCATCGAAATAGACAATGTTCCTGGTATCGGTCTTTTTGATGTGATGACTACCGTAGTAAGAAGTGATGAGGTGGAGGTTAAGGGCACTAAGGTATATCATATCGGTGTACGCTATATTAATTTAAACCCGAACACTCAAAATAAATTGGTTAATTTTATTTTTGAGCTGCAGCGTCAGCTTCTGGCTAAAGGTCTTGAATCAAAATCGCCGTGAGGCGTTTAAATTCGTGTTTAAGCTATTAAATAGACTAGAAATAAGATTATATCTTTTTCTGGTCTATTTGTTTTCAATGATAGTGTAATGGAGGCTGGAAAATGCAATACGATTACCTGGTAGTTGGCTCGGGACTGTTTGGGGCGGTGTTTGCCCAGCAAGCCAGGGAGCGGGAAAAAAGGGTTTTGGTGCTTGACCGTCGAAGTCATATAGGTGGTAATGTATACACCGAAAGGGTAGAAGGTATTAATGTCCATAAATATGGTGCCCATATTTTCCATACTAATGATAAAACAGTGTGGGAATATGTTAATAGATTTGCGGATTTTAATCGTTTTACCAATTCGCCGGTGGCTAACTACAAGGGAGAGATTTATTCTCTGCCCTTTAATATGTACACATTTAATAAGATGTGGGGCGTGACGATCCCACAGGAAGCAGCAGCGAAAATTGCCCAGCAACGGCAGGAAATACAGGGTGAGCCCCGTAATTTAGAGGAGCAGGCCATATCCCTGGTGGGCCGGGATATTTTTGAAAAACTCATAAAGGGCTATACGGAAAAGCAGTGGGGGCGGGATTGCAAGGATTTACCTGCGTTTATTATTAAGCGCCTGCCAGTACGCTATACTTATGATAACAACTATTTTAATGCCCTTTATCAGGGGATTCCTGCGGGGGGCTACACTAAACTGATTGAAAAAATGCTGACTGGTATTGAGGTAAGGCTCGGGGTGGATTATCTGCCAAAGCAGGATGAGTATAAATCCATCGCGAATAAGATAATTTATACGGGTCCTATAGATGAATTTTTTGGCTACAGTCTGGGGACATTGGAATATCGTTCCGTGCGGTTTGAAAATGAGTTATTGGATATACCAAACTATCAAGGCAATGCGGCGGTTAATTACACGGATCGGGAAACACCGTGGACCCGCATTATTGAGCACAAGTGGTTTGAATTTGGCAAGGATGAGCAGGGGAAGGATTTACCGAAAACGGTAATTTCCCGGGAATATTCCTCGGAATGGCAAAAGGGTGACGAGCCTTATTATCCGGTGAATGATGCTAAAAATAGTGAGCTTTATGCTAAATATAAGGCAGAGGCAGAGAAAATTGACAATGTGATTTTTGGCGGACGGCTGGGGACCTATTCCTATTATGATATGGACGTAACGGTGGCCAAGGCTTTGGCAGTGGCCAAAGCAGAACTTGAGTAAGTGATAATTAGAGTATTGTGCAAGGTGAGTTAAATGGCAAATATGACCAAGGAGTGTTGGGAATTTTATATGGCAGCCCACAAATTGTGGAAGCGGGGACAGTTCCGCGAATCAGAGGGCATGCTGAAAAAACTGTTTGCCGCCGGGGGAGATCAGGTATCCAAGGCTTCCCTGCTGGCAGCTTTTGTGAAGCGTTCCTTGGGAGAAGTGTTGGCCGAAACGGATATTTTGGAGAAGCTGGCCCAAGAGGGGTGCAATGATGAACCAGAGCTGCTGCCTACGGTCTATAGCTTATTAGGTCAGGCATATAGTATTATAGGGCTGCCGGATCAGGCCGTGGAGATGTTCCTGAAATCTGTGGAGGCAGAAGCTGATTGGCGGCAAAAATTGGTGGAATACAGTAATGCAATATTTGCTGCAGCGGCTTTGGACGCCACTGACCAAGAATTTTGGCAGAGACTGTACGGAAGCTACGAGGAATTACTGGCAGAGGGGAATATTATCCCATACGGCGAGAAGCATTGGAAACATAAAAGAATGCGTATTGGTTATCTTTCCAGTGATTTTCGTCAGCATCCTGTAGCGTCTTTGACTTGGCCTTTGGTAGCCAACTGCGATGGTGAGCATTTTCAGATTTTTTGCTATGCCGGCAATGATACCCGTGATGATGTATCGGAGGCTTTTAGGGAGAAAGCCCATGTGTGGCGTCAGGTAACGGGTTGGTCTCATAAAGCCATTGCCAAGCAGATATATATTGACAAGATTGACATTTTAGTGGATTTAGGCGGACACACCAGCGGCAATATGCTGCCGGTATTGGCCTATAAGCCGGCCAAGATACAAATGTCGGCCATTGGCTGGGTGGGTAGCACTGGCATGGCCATTGTAGATTATGTGTTAGGTGATGAATACTGCGCACCAAAGGAAAGACAATATGCCTACGTGGAAAAGCTTTTATCCGTGCCTGGCAGTCATTTTTGCTTTCACTTGTTTAAGGACATGCCTAAGGTGCAGGAGTCACCTTGGCAAACCAATGGGTATATAACCTTTGGCTGTTTTAATAATTTTAGTAAGGTCACAGATGAGGTGCTGGTCGCCTGGGGGAAAATTTTGGGCAAGGTGCCTGGCAGCAAATTGCTGTTAAAGCACAAGCTTTTTGGTGATGACAGAGGGCGTCAGTATACTCTGGATAGACTGAGCAGGTGCGGAATAGATCCGAAGCAAGTGGATTTGCGGGGATTTAGTACGGATTATCTGGAGCAGTATGGGGATATGGATATTGCCTTGGACACGTTCCCTTATACAGGCGGTATGACCACCTTTGAGGCTATGTATATGGGGGTGCCGGTAGTGTCTCTGTGCGGTGACAGCCGGGGGCAACGGTTTGGCTACAGTATGCTGATGAATGTGGGCCTGGGAGATATGGCAGCAGACAATATCGACGATTATATTGATATTGCGGCTACCTTGGGCAAGACACCGGAGCTGTTGGCTGATTTGCGCCGGGAGCTGCGCTTTATGGTGGAAGCTTCACCGTTGATGGACGAAGCAGGCTATACGGCTAAAGTAGAGCAAATATACAAAACACTTTTAAAATAGAAGGGGAAAAGGCAAGGGCAGATGACTAAGGCAAAAGCAGGAGAATTGCTGGATTTTATTACGGAAAGTGAAGAAAAGAAACAGGTACTGGTAATTGAAAGCGTGGAATATTTACAGGCCTTGCGGAAAAAGCTGCCCCAGGCGGATATTTACGTTGTTCTGGCTAATGAGGATATAAGCGGGGACGAGGAATATGCCAACTTGGGAGTTCATTGGACCATTATGGACTATTTGTCAGAGCCGTTGCCTTTTGATGAGGAATTTTTTGATATTATCATGGGGGATCAGCTCTTTCTTCAGGCCCAGAATCCCCAGGATATTGCTTCAGGCTTGGGGCTGTATTTAAAGGACATAGGCTGTCTGCTGACCAGCTTTACCAATGCTAGGTATTGGAAAAACATTCGGAATTTAAAGGAAGGGCATTTCTATCACGTCTGCACCCATGTGTTTACCAAGAATGAAATGCTAACCCTGCTCTTTGCGTCCTTTTATAAGGAAGCAGCCTTTGCCCGGGTGGAGGACGATTATGCCACGGACCAGGCTTTTATTCAGGATTTGGAGCAGTTCGGTTTTGAGAATATCGATGGGGATTTGGGCATAAGAACCTGGATGGTAATGGCCACTAAGTCCACACCGGAGATTCTGGAGTTAAAGCGTCTGTTTACTCCGGCAATTCGTCGGGAATTGGTAAATCGTCTGCGCCGGGTGGAGTTTTCCATAGATGTCAGAAAAAACACCAAAGGCTTGGTGGAGTTATGGGATAAAGCGGGAATCTTTCCGGCCTATTTGGCCAATTTTATTAAGGAAACTGTTATGTTTACGGAACGGTTTCTGGCGAATATCATCCCAGCCCTTTGGCAGCTGCAGCGCCAGGATCTGGCCAGAGAGCTAATGGCAGAAATGGCGGCAACTTATAATTTGCATCAGGATTATGAGGCTGTATTGAGCTGGCAGAACAAGGCGGAAAATGGGGCAATCCCTGAGCTGATGACTGAGGATAATATGGAGCAGTCTGCTGGGGGCAATGAACCAGCTGCTTTGCCATCAGAGAAAAAGGTGGCTTTCATTACCTGTGTAAATAATGAAATGTGGTATGAGGAGTGCCAGCTATATATACATAACCTGCATATTCCTGATGGTATGGGCATTGAATTCATTCCCATACGGGGAGCCAAGTCCATGTGCCAGGGATATAATCAGGGGATGAAACAGACTGACGCCAAGTACAAGGTGTATATCCATCAGGATACCTTGATCGTTAATCGGGATTTTATCAATGATATGCTGAAGATATTCCAGGAGAAGAACGTGGGCGGCCTGGGAGTTATTGGCTGCCGCAAGTTACCGACCAGTGGTATTTGGTGGGACGGTATGCGCTGTGTCGGCCGGGTACTGCACGCCTGTGAGGCGGAGAGTGTGGTTGATACCATCTGTGATGAGGTGGAGGAACCATTCGTTGACGTGGAAGCTGTTGATGGATTGCTTTTGGCCACGCAACAGGATGCTCCTTGGCGGGAGGATTTGTTTACGGGATGGCATTTTTATGAGATATCCCAGTGCAAGGAATTGCAACGGAGGGGCTATGAGGTTGTGGTGCCTTACCAGGATAGTTATTGGTGTATTCATTCTCCTAAGGAAAAGCCTCTGGACCCAACCTATGAGAAATATAAACGGATATTTCTGAAAGAATATGGGGAAGAGCTTGAGCCGGAGATATGAGGACGGTGGAGAAAATGGGTGTAGATGTTGACGAGGAAGTTAACTGGTCGGAATCTGCAGAGATGTTTTTTGCCAGCGGTGACTTTTCAAGTATGCGGGCCTGTGGCCGCGAGGCATTAGAATTAAATAAAGATAGTGCTGAAGCTTGGGCGATAGTTGCGGAAGCCTCCGTTTACTTACAGGAGTTTGATGTGGCCAGTGAAGCCCTGGATAACCTATGGGGCCTGGCTAGTCAAAAAACAGTGCGTCACGCCAATTTGCGGGGGCTGTTTGCTACTGCTGCCTATTATGGTGCCCAATTTCAACTGGATAAAGCCATGGTCGCCTATGAGCAGCTGTTTGTCCGTTATAATACTGCGGAAAATATTGGTAATTGGGGCGAAACCGGTAATCGGATAATAGAGCGCGGCTACGCCTTTTATGCCGATACCTGCCTGTTGGCTGGCTGTGCTGATAAAGCTACAGAGGCAACCTTTAATGCCAGCCGTGTGGCCAAGGATTTTAAACAAAAGGCCAATTATCATAGCAAAGGCTTATTTTTAACTAATTATCGGGAAAGCGGTACGAAAAGACAGTTAAAACTGCATCAGCAATATAGTCATCTCCTTCGAACCGAGATGATGTTTCCCCATGATCGGGAAAAACACAGAAAAAGTCATGTTTTGCGCATAGGCTATATTTCGCCTGATTTTCGTCAGCATGCAGCGGCATATTTCTTTACGCCGTTCCTGCGGGACACCAATAAGGATGAGTTTGAGGTTTTTGTGTACTTTACTGGTAAAGTAGATCACATAACCCAGCGCTTCAAAAAGATGACCAGAAATTGGCGGAATATGGCGGAGAAAAGTCCTTTGCAAATTGCCCGGCAGATCTATAATGATCGGATAGATATACTGGTTGATTTATCCGGACATAGTCAAAATAGCTGTTTGCCGGTTTTGGCTTATCGTCCGGCACCAATTCAGCTGTCAGGAATTGGCTACATAAATACTACTGGTCTAAGTACGGTGGATTATTTTCTTACAGACAAGATTTGTTGTCCGGATAGGTCAACTGAGTTGAAATTTACGGAAAAGACCCTGAAATTGGATGGCTGCCACCTGTGTTTTTCTCCGGATATTTTCCGGAGCTTGAAACCGGAAGGGACGGACACACCGGCCCAAAAGAACGGCTATATCACCTATGGCTGCTTTAACAATTTCGCCAAGGTCACTGACGATATGCTGCTGATGTGGCGTAATATACTGGAAGGAAGCAACGCCAAGCTGATTTTAAAAAATAAAACCTGCAGTGTAGAGTCCGGCCGGGAAATTATCAGAAACCGTTTTCGGCGGGTAGGTGGCAATCCGGATAAATTGGAATTGCGGCCTTTTAGTGCGGATTATCTTACCCAGTATCGGGATATTGATATTGCCTTAGATACTTCTCCTTATTGTGGAGGCCTTACCACCTGCGATGCGCTTTACATGGGGGTACCGGTTATCACCATGTCGGGCTGTAGTCATGGGTCGCGCTATGGCGAGACCATTTTGCAGGCAGCTGGTTTGCCGGAGCTGATCAGCAACGGTAGCAGAAGCTATTCCGGGAAGGCTATTCAGCTTGGGAAGCAGATTTCCAAATTAAATGAGCTGCATCACGAATTGCCAAAACGCCTCAAACAGTCATGCCTCATGGACAATAAGTCATATATGGTGGATATTGAGGATAAATTTCATCGGATTTGGGATGTATATTGTAAAGTTTAGCTTGCAATTTTTCACCTGTACATATATACTTGACGAGTAAGGATGTCTCTTTGGCCACCTGTAATTAGGTATGTTTAGTAAGAGTACAGATGGGATGTCAAAATAGTAAAATGGGGGATTTTTTTCATGAGTTTTGAAGACGAGACTTTGGTATGCAAGGACTGTGGCAAGGAGTTCATCTTTAGCGCAGGAGAGCAGGAATTTTATGCAGAGAAGGGGTTTGAGAACAAACCAGTTCGTTGCCGCGATTGCCGTGACAAGCGTCGCCGTAGCCGTGATGGCGAAGAAAGAGGCCAGCGTCAGATGTTCACTGTAGTGTGTGCTGAGTGCGGTAAGGAGACCGAGGTTCCATTTGAACCAAAGAATGACCGCCCAGTATATTGTCGGGATTGCTTTCAGGCAAAGAAAAACGGCTAATTAGATAGTTGGCAATGAGGCCCGGCGTTTTTTACTCCGGGCTTCTATATTTATACATTATTATGTCTATGACATATGCATGTATTATGTTCCAAAAGGGGAGGAATTTTTTCATGTCAAAGAAAATCTTAGTGTTATGTATGGCTGCATTGATGGCTGTTATGGCTATGGTTGCAGGTTGTGGAAATGACAAGAAGGCTGCTGACGGCGAAAAGGTTTTGAAGGTTGGTACTAACGCCGACTTTGCTCCATTTGAGTTCCAGGGAGCAGACCCAACTGCTTATGAAGGCTTCGATATGGATCTTATTCGGGCTATTGGGCAGGAAATGGGCTATAAGGTTGAAATAAACAATCTGGCTTTTGATGGACTTATTCCTTCATTAGAGGCTGGTAACATTGATGTTATTATTTCCGGTATGACCATAAATGAAGAGCGTAAGCAGAAGGTATTATTCTCGGATTCTTACTACAAATCCGGCCTTAGCATTATGCTGCCAAAGGATAATGACAGCATTAAGAGCTTTGCTGATTTGAAGGGCAAGAAGATTGCTGTACAGATTGGTACTACTTCCGCTACTGAGGCCAAGAAGATTGAGGGCGCTCAGGTTAAGGAGCTGAACTCTTCCGCTGATACCTTTATCGAGTTGGCTGCCAAGGGTGTAGATGCAGTTATCAATGACCGTCCGGTAAATGATCGTTATATCGTTGAGTCCAAAAACGATAAGGTAAAGGTATTGCCAGATCTCTTGACTGCTGAGGACTATGGTATCGCCATCAACAAGAAGGATACTGAGCTCCAGAGCAAGATTAATGCCGCTCTGAAGAAGCTGAAGGATAATGGTGAATACGATAAGATTTACGCTAAATGGTTTGGCGGCAAGAAATAATCTTATATAGTGAATATTCATGGGGTGTTGCTGTGGCAACACCCCTTTTTCCTTGACACCTATATAGATAGAAATGTATAATTATACCGTTATAGTGAAAAAATTATAAATGGTCAGGTGAATAAAATGAGTTTTAATATGGATTTGGTGGTCCAATCCTTTCCCTTATTGATTTTGGGAGCGGGCATTACCATTCAGATTACAGCTATTTCAGTATTTTTGGGACTTATAATAGGTATGTTTGTGGGTATTGCCCGCATAAGTCATATTAAGCCCCTTAGTATTTTGGCGGCAATTTATACGGACTTTCTGCGGGGTACACCGTTGCTGGTACAGATATTCCTTATTTATTTTGCCCTGCCGATTATTTTAGACCAGCGGGTAGACCCTTTTTTGGCGGCTATCACCGCTTGCGGTATTAACTCCGGTGCTTATATTGCTGAGATTTTCCGGGCTGGTATTCAGGCCATCGACAGTGGTCAGATGGAGGCCGGCCGGTCTTTGGGGATGACCTGGACCCAGACCATGCGTTACATAATTATACCTCAGGCCTTTAAAAATATTATTCCGCCTCTTGGCAACGAATTTATCGCCCTGCTGAAGGATTCCTCCTTGGTATCTGTTATTGGATTTGAGGAGTTGACCCGCCGGGGGCAGCTGATTATTGCCCGCACCTACGGTTCCTTGGAAATTTGGCTTAGTGTGGCCTTGATTTATTTGGTAATGACCTTGGCCATTTCCCGTCTGGTGGCGTATATGGAAAAGAGGTTGAAGACAAAATGATAGATATTAAAGATTTACATAAATCCTTTGAGGACCACGAGGTACTAAAGGGGATTGATTTGCATATTAATCCTCAGGAAGTTGTGGTTATTATCGGTCCATCCGGTTCCGGCAAGAGCACACTGCTTCGCTGCATGAATATGCTGGAGGTTCCTACCTCTGGTAAGGTGGTGGTTGATGGTATTGAGCTGAATGGCGAGGCCAATATCAATAAAGCCCGGGAAGAAATTGGCATGGTGTTCCAACGGTTTAATCTCTTCCCACATATGACGGTACTGCAAAATATCACCTTGGCGCCTATAAAGGTTCGGGGCATGAAAAAAGAGGATGCGGAAAAGATTGCCCAGGAGCTGTTGGCTCAGGTAGGTCTTTCGGATAAAGCTGATGCCTATCCACCACAGTTATCCGGCGGACAGCAGCAGCGAGTGGCTATCGCCAGAGCCTTGGCCATGCAGCCAAAGGTAATGCTCTTTGATGAGCCGACCTCTGCTTTGGACCCGGAGATGGTTAAGGAAGTTTTGGATGTAATGAAGGATCTGGCCAATAAGGGTATGACCATGGCTGTGGTAACCCACGAGATGGGCTTTGCCCGTGAAGTAGGTGACCGGCTGCTGTTTGTGGATGATGGACAGATTATCGAACAGGGGCCTCCGAAAGAGGTGTTTGAAAATCCTCGGGAGGAACGGACCAAGTTGTTCTTCTCAAAAATATTGTAACGAAGAAAGTGACCGTTATTATGACGGCCACTTTATTTTTTTAATAGTTAATGTTTTTTACTTTAGAAAATTTCGAATTTTGCGAAAGTTAAAAGTTTATCACCCTAATAGTTGAATGGTGTAACTAAAGGTGGTAGAATAAAGGAGTAAGTTCCGGTAGGAGAACCGGGTTGTAATTCTTAGGAGGTTCATTATGGAAGGAAAGGTAAAATGGTTTAGTGCCGAGAAGGGTTATGGGTTTATTGAGCGTGAAGGCGGCGACGATGTGTTCGTTCATTTCTCTGCTATCGTTGATGAGGGCTTTAAGACCCTTAGCGAAGGACAGGCAGTGGAGTTTGAGATCGTAGAGGGAGCTCGCGGTCCTCAGGCAGCCAACGTAGTAAAGAAACAGGCATAAAACACACAGCGGTTTGGATGATTAATCCAAACCGCTTTTTAAATGGTTAAGCCTTCCCCTTTTCCTTTATATTTTTTGGTATCTTTTGCAGGTATTTTCATCATTATGGAGAATATATAAAATACAGAAACTTGGAAAGGGGATGTTATTATGACAACATTCACCGTTAGAGGCAAAAATGTAGAAATTACTCCGGCTTTAAGAGACTATGTGGAAAAGCGGATCGGTAAGATTACTCGCTATTTCGACTCAGTTGGTGAGATTTCTGTATTGCTGAGTGTTATAAAGGAACGCCATATGGTTGAAGTAACCGTTCCGGTACAGGGTGTGCTCCTGCGTGGCGAGGAGGCCTCCCATGATATGTATGCTTCCATAGATTTGGTTATTGAGAAGCTGGAACGGCAGATTCATAAACATAAGACCAAGATGCAGCGCCGGTTCCGGGATGGTACTTTGTTGGACGAAGCCTTTGCTTCCCCAGCGGCTCCAGCTCAGGAGGATGATGACGAAGAGTATCCAATCGTTAAGAGAAAGAAGTTTGTAGTAAAGCCAATGGATGTACAAGAGGCTATCATGCAGATGAATCTCTTGAATCACGATTTCTTTGTATTCCGGGATGCAGATACCGAGGAAGTAAATGTGGTTTATCGCCGGGCTGACGGCAAATATGGTCTGATTGAATCGGACAATAAATAACTCAGAAGTTTATCGGTTGTAGAATCGGTAAATCATAGCGGGGACGCTGCTCATAGGTCGTGTGAGCAGCGCCCTTTCTTTTCTTTTGACTTCTATAATATAGTTTGGTAAACTATTAAGAGGTGTGTTTACGCACCCATCCAATTTGTTAGGAGTGAGTATTGTTGTTAGGCATCTTTAAAAGATTTTTAGGCGATAATAATGAAAAAGAAATAAAGCGTATGAGAGCAATTGTGGAGGAGATTAATTCCTACGAAGAGGAATTAACCGAGCTCAGTGATTCTTCTCTTACCAGACATACAGATAAATTCAAGGAGCGTCTGGCCAATGGCGAAACCCTGGATGATATTTTGCCGGAGGCATTTGCCGTAGTTCGTGAGGCATCCCGTCGCGTATTGGGTATGCGTCATTTTGATGTGCAGATGATAGGTGGTATTTGCCTCCACGAAGGTAAAATCGCCGAGATGCGTACTGGTGAAGGTAAGACCCTGGTGGCAACCCTGCCGGTTTATCTTAACGCCCTCACTGGCAAAGGCGTTCATATGGTAACTGTCAATGACTATTTGGCCAAGCGCGATAGCGAGTGGATGGGTCGTTTGTATAATTTCCTGGGCCTGTCGGTAGGTCTTATTAAACATGATATGGATACTCCACAGCGTAAGTTTGCTTATGGCTGTGATATTACTTTTGGTACTAATAACGAGTATGGTTTTGACTATCTCCGGGATAACATGGTTGTAGACCTTGATCAGATGGTTCAGCGGGAACTGAATTTTGCCATCGTGGATGAGGTGGATAGTATTCTCATCGATGAGGCCAGAACACCTTTGATTATTTCCGGTGCTGGTTCTAAGTCCACGGATACGTACAGCCGCATGGCTAAGGCCGTAGAGACCTTGAAGCCAGGCGTGGATTATACCGTGGATGAAAAGCAGAAAACCGTTGCACCAAATGAAACCGCGGTAGCCAAGGTAGAGAAGTTCCTGGGCGTAAAGAATATGTATGACTCCGAAAATATTGAGATGTCTCACTGCTTCACCGCCGCTCTCCGAGCTAAGTCTCTGATGAAGCGGGATCGGGATTATGTAGTTAAAGACGGGGAAATTGTCATCGTTGATGAATTCACCGGTCGTCTCATGGAAGGACGTCGTTATTCTGATGGTCTGCATCAGGCCATTGAAGCCAAAGAGGGCTTGGAGGTTCGCCGTCAGTCCCAGACTTTGGCCAGCATTACCTTCCAGAACTATTTCCGTATGTACAATAAGCTGGGCGGCATGACTGGTACTGCCAAGACTGAGGAAGACGAGTTTATTAAGATTTACAATTTGCCAGTAGTTGTTGTTCCTACTAATATGCCAGTACGTCGTGTAGACATGCCGGATGTTATTTATAAGACTCGTAGGGCTAAGCTCAAGGCTGTGGCCAATGATGTGGAGCGTATCCACAGCACCGGTCAGCCAGTGTTGATCGGTACCACTTCCATTGCCCAGTCCGAGGAAATCAGTGGTATTTTGCGTAAGCGGGGAATTTCCCACAATGTGTTGAATGCCAAGTTCCATGAGAAGGAAGCAGAAATCATTGCCGATGCCGGCCAAAAGGGTGCTGTAACCATTGCAACCAACATGGCTGGTCGTGGTACAGATATAAAGCTGGGTGAGGGCGTGCCAGAATTAGGCGGTCTGTACATTGTAGGTACTGAGCGTCATGAGTCCCGCCGTATCGATAACCAGCTCCGGGGCCGTGCCGGCCGTCAGGGTGACCCAGGTAATTCCCGTTTCTACCTGTCTTTGGAGGATGATTTGCTCCGCCTCTTCGGCGCCAAGAATATTTCTTCAATTATGGACCGTCTGGGTATGGGTGAGGATGATCCTATTGAGCATAAGATGATTACCAAATCTATTGAAAATGCCCAGAAGAAGGTGGAAGGCCGTAACTTCGATATGCGTAAGCACGTGCTGGAATATGATGATGTAATGAATCAGCAGCGTGAGATTATCTACGCTGAACGTAAGAAGGTCCTGAAGGGTGGCAATCTCCGTGAGCATGTTATCCACATGATTGCCCAGATTATTGAGGCGGAAATGGATCAGTATGCCAATGCTAAGCTTTATCCTGAGCAGTGGACCCTGGGCGAACTCATTAAGGATGCTGAGAAGGTGTATGCTCCACAGGGCAAGCTGAAGCTGGAAGAGCTGGAGGATATGAGCCGGGATGAGGTTCAGGAGACCTTGATGAATGTGGCAGAGGAAGCCTACAAGCTCAGAGAAATGCTCTTTGGCGAGGAAAATATGCGGGAGCTGGAGCGTATTGTTATGCTTCGGGTTATTGATAACCGTTGGATGGAGCATTTGGATGAAATGGATATGCTCCGTGAGGGTATTGGCCTCTTATCCTATGGTCAGCGCAACCCATTGGTAGAGTATAAGATTAAGGGACATGATATGTTCCAGGAAATGATCGATGGCATTCAGACGGACATTGCCACTATGATGTACCGGGTAAATATCATTACTCCGGAACAGCAGCGGGCTATGGAAGAACAGGCGCAACAGCGTCTGGCTCAGGCCAAGTCTAATCATAGCGACGACGACTCTGAAGAAGAAACCAAGCAGCAGCCTTATGTAAATGAGGAGAAGATTGGTCGTAACGACCCTTGTCCTTGTGGTAGTGGCAAGAAGTACAAGAACTGCTGCGGTCGGGATAAATAATATAGAATAATTAGGATGTGAGAACATGCTGGAGGATTTGAAGCCGGAAATCGTGGCACTCCAGGGGCGCCTGTCTGAGATGGAAAAATCTTTGGATGTGGCCCATAAAGAAGAAAAAATCGCTGAATTGGAATACAAGATGGGCGAGCCTACCTTTTGGGATAACCCGGAGGAGGCCCAGAAAGTCAATCAGGAGCTCAACGATGTAAAAATCAGCGTGGATAAATACAAGGAACTGATGGCCAAGTTCGATGATGTGCAGGTTATGTGGGAACTGGGCATGGAGGACAAAGACGAATCCGTTGAGGCAGATGTAAAGGCTGATATGGCGGAAATAGATCAGGCTTTGGAGGAGCTTCAGCTGGAGGTTATGCTCTCCGGCAAGTATGATGCCAATAATGCAATTTTGACACTCCATGCCGGTGCCGGTGGTACCGAGGCCCAGGACTGGACCAGCATGCTTCTCCGCATGTACGGTCGTTATGCTGAACGCCACGGTTTTACTGTGGAAACTGCGGACATGCTGCCTGGTGATGAGGCGGGAGTAAAGTCGGTTACCTTGTTTATCAAGGGGCATAACGCTTATGGCTTTTTGAAATCAGAAAAGGGTGTACACCGTCTGGTGCGCATATCACCATTTGATTCGGCGGCTCGTCGTCATACCTCTTTCTGCGCCTGTGATATCATGCCGGAATTGGATGATACCGCTGAGGTGGAAATTAACATGGATGAGGTGCGGGTGGACACCTACCGGGCTTCTGGTGCCGGTGGTCAGCACATCAACAAGACTTCTTCGGCAGTTCGTATGACCCATGAGCCTACAGGAATTGTGGTTCAGTGTCAGAATGAGCGTTCTCAGCTCCAGAACAGGGAGCAGTGTTTGAAAATGCTTCGTGCTAAGCTCTTTGAGCTAGAGGAAGAAAAGAAGGAAAAGGAAATTGCGGCTCTGGAAGGTGACCAGCAGAAAATTGAATGGGGCAGCCAGATTCGTTCCTATGTATTCCATCCATATAATATGGTAAAGGATCATCGTACCAACGCAGAAACCGGTAATACCGGAGCTGTTATGGACGGTGAAATAGATATGTTTATTGAGGCCTTTTTACGGGCCAAGGCTAATCATCAATTGTAATCTACCAGGTGATAACTTTGAGCAAGGCTGTAAAGATTGTTTTAGGGCTAATCGTTATATTTTTAGTGTTTTGCCAGCTTATTCTGCCAGGAATAATGCAGGGCACTATCAGTCACCAGGTGCAGGAAGCTACCGGTGCGGATAAGGTGGATGTAAATTTGTCCACGGTGCCAGGCTTTATGTTGCTGGCTGGCAAGCTGGACAGCATTCATATTGATGCAGATAATGCTATGGTTGGCCAGATCAAAGTGGACAAGCTTACTGTGGACGGCAGTAATGTCCGGGGGGATTTTTCTGCTTTAGATACCAGAGACGGTTCGGCGGTAAGTTCTGCCGATCGGTTGGAAATCACCGGCGTTATTTCTCAGGAATCCTTGGAGGATTTGCTGAAGCGTAAGCTGGAAAAAGTGGATAATATTCAGACTACCATGGACAGTGAGAAACTGTCGGCCACAGGAACAGTGAAAATATTGGGCCGTAAGGCGGACATCACTCTGGAGGGTATTGTCTTTGAAGAAAACGGGGCGGTGTTTTTCCATATGACTCGCCTGGATATAAGAAATGCCCTGCTGGGTAAGGCAGTAATTGGCAATTTCTTTGGAGATATTCTGTTGTTTGATTTACATAAAATGCCGGTGCGCTCGGAAGTTGATGATGTGGAAATGCAGGAAGGCCAGGTCATTATCAAGGCCAGCTACCGTAAGTCGGCTATTTAACACGGTTATTTAAGGAGAATAACTGATATGAAGCAGTTTTCATATAATAAATTTTTAATTGTGCTAATCGTTATTGGGCTGGTGGCTTCATTATGTATCAATATCCAGCGCCATCAAGTGGAAGTGGCCAATAATTCCGTCGAGCTGATTGTGGATTATGAGGATATTGTGGCCCTGGCCGAGTGTGAGGGCCTGCCAGTTGATGAAGTAATGCGTCAGGCCAAGGAAGCCGGAATTACCTCTTTGGCAGTGTACGAAACTACCTTTAAAAAACTCAATGTCAATGGTAAGACCACGGCAGTGAATGGTAGTGATATTCTTACCAGCTATCAGACTGGGGCCATGACTGACCCTAATTGGCGGCAGTTGGTGGAAAATGGAACTATTAAGGGGACAGACATTTATGTCACCGGCCATCATCAGCAGACCTTTAAGGAAGTTCATGAGGATTTAGTTCGCCGTTTAGGGAATGATCGGGTAAAAGAGCTTAAAGTGGGCAATGAAACGGTTTTGGCAGTAAAGGCCCAATTTGAGTCCTTTGAAAAAATGGATTTGGGTATGCCAACGGACGAAATGAAGGCGGTCAACGACGGCGGTTTTTATGTATTGGCCCGTCCAACCAACTATCGGTCCTGTACCAAGGATGATGTGGATGCCTTTTTTAAGCGTATTGACGGTTTCGGGGTGTCTGGCATAGTTTATTCCGGTTCTCAGACTTTGGGCGCCCCGGATAATTCTGATTATACGGCCAAGAAAATGGCCGAGCGGGACCTTACTTTAGGTATGATTGAAGGCGTGACCCAGCTACAGTTTTTCCCTCAGGATGGTATGTTGGATATAGCCAAGGCCAATGATTATCATTCGGCCCGTTTGTATTCTATTCCCAAGGATGAACAAAAGAAAATGAAGATTGCCGAATGCGTGGAACGGTGGGCTAATACCGATGCTGAACGCAATATTCGGTTCAACTTATTAAAGATATTTGATAAACCAGCTCCGGGGATGACTCTGCTGGAGACAAATATGACTTATTTTGCATCCACCAGAGATCGTTTGGTGGCCGAGGGATTTACCATTGGCCGGGCTGGTGTATTTGAGCATTTTTATCCATCTAGTTGCCTTAGAGCCTTGGTGATGCTGGGAGTTGCAGCGGCTTGCGTGCTGTACTTATCTTTGGTGATTCCTGGAATGGGTAAAAAATCTGTCTATGGATTGTTGCTATTGGCGGCTGTTGTATTGACTGGGCCGGTTCTGATGGGCCACGGCAATAAAATCCGTGTATTAGCTGCGTTGCTCAGTGCCAATGTATTTCCGGCTATTGCCGTTATTTGGCAGTTAGATCGGTTCAGAAACAATAATCCGGATGATAAGGCTTCTTTGTTGAAGGTCATCTTTACAGGCATGGTGTCGTTATTTGCCTGTGGTGTATTGTCTTACGTTGGTGCATCCTATCTGTCCGGCTCCTTGGCCGATACAGAATATTTATTGGAAGTGAATATTTTCCGGGGTATCAAGCTCACCTTCATTCTGCCTATAATTTTGGTGGCCATTGCCTTTATGCAACGGTTTGATTTATTTGATGGCAAAATGGATGATACGGAAGGTTTTATGAATCAGTTCCGGAAGATTATGGATATGCCAGTAAAGGTTAAGACTTTGATTGGCCTCTTTTTGGTGCTGGTGGCCGGTGTAATTTTTGTGGCCCGTTCTGGACACACTATGGGTATGCCGGTATCGGCTACAGAGCTTAAATTCCGGGCCTTTTTGGAGCAGGCTATGTATGCCCGTCCACGGTCCAAGGAACTCCTCATCGGACATCCTGCTTTTATGTTAGCCGTGCTGGCCTGGTTTAAAAAGTGGCCAACCATGATACTGTTTGTTTTGGTTTTAATTGCTACTATTGGCCAGGGGTCGATGGTGGAGACCTTTGCCCATATGCGTTCACCGATATTTATGTCCTTTGCCCGGGGCATTGGTGGTATAGTCTTGGGGGCAATAATAGGTGCTATCTGTATGATTTTGGTTCAGCTTTGGAGCAAATATGTTTCTCCGAAGCTGGCCGCTGATAAATAGAAAAGATAAGGAATGACAACAGACATGAGTAATGTTGTAATTTCCGGATATTACGGTTCCAGAAATGCTGGCGATGAAGCGATGCTGGCAGCTATGGTAGAAGTATTGACGGATATGGATCCCAACATAAATATAACGGTTATATCCGCTGACCCGGAGGATACTAAGGTGCGTCACAAGGTCCATGCCATTGGTTGGCTGGATATTGGCCATATCATTGGGGCCTTGTATAAGGCCGATCTTCTGATTAGCGGTGGTGGCAGTCTGCTGCAGAATGTTACCAGTCGGCGAAGCTTGTATTATTATCTTATGATAATTGTATTAGCGGAGATGATGAGAACACCGGTAATGTTGTATGCTCAGGGGATTGGTCCGATTCAGGGCAGCTTTGCCCGCTGGGTAATGCGGATAGTGGGCAACGGCATCAAGCAGATTACGGTTCGGGACAGGGGATCTTTGGGCGAGTTGGCCCAAATGAAAATTCGCCGACCTAAAATAGAATGTACCTCTGACCCGGTTCATGCCATACATCCGGTGGACAAAAACATGGGGCGGGCTATTCTTACCAAGAATAATGCCTATGGAGCCAAGCCATTGGTGGGGATTTCCGTGCGTGAATGGCAGGACTGGACTCATTACAAGGCGGTTATTGCTCGGGCTGCGGACCAGATTGCTCAGGAATTTGATGCCAGAATTATATTCCTGCCAATGCAGTTCCCGGAAGATGTGCATACGGCGGAAATGGTGGCGTCTATGACCAGCTGCAACGCGGTGGTGTTGCAGGAAGAATACTCCACTAAGGAACTGTTGTCCATTGTAGGCAATATGGACCTGCTTATTGGCGTGAGGCTCCATGCTTTGATCTTTGCGGCAGTTATGGGGGTTCCAATGATTGGTGTATCCTATGACCCGAAGATTGACCGGTTCCTGGAATCAGTGGGGGAAAGTCCGGTAGGGGATTTGGAAAATGTAAAATATGATGAGCTTATCAGTAAAGTTCGCAGCAAGTGGAATGATAAAGAAGGCTTTGTCAAAAAGAATGAGAAGCTGTTTTCTGAGCTGCGTCGTATGGCCCTGCGCAACGCTGAGCTGGCCATTGAGCTTGTGGATAAGAAGAAAAAGAATAAATGAGTTGTTTTCAGGCTGTGAAATCTAATGATTTCACAGCTTTTTTTGCCTGTTTGCAAAAAAATATACACTGAATAAGATTATTTTCCTAAAAATCAAACAATAGTGTAAATATGTCTTGACAGATAAATTGATATGATGTATCATCGGTTTCAATATATTACTTTACCTACCTATCAAATCGGTAGGCGTAAAAGTGAAATGAAATTTATGAGTTATGCGTAGGAGGGTGATAGTTGTGGAAAAGGAAGTATTATTTCAACAAATTGCTGACGCCGTAGTGGAGATGGAAGAGGACACGGTGGAGGAGTTGGCAGAGCAATCATTATCAGAGGGTATTGATGCTTATGAAACAATTGATTCAGGGCTGGCCAAGGGGATGGAAAGAGCCGGTCAGCTCTTTGATGAGGAAGAATATTTTGTTCCGGAGCTGTTGATGTGTTCCGATGCCATGAATGCCGGAATCGACGTGTTAAAGCCCCATTTGAAGAGTGAAAATGTTTCCAAGAAGGGGCGGATAGTTATCGGTGTGGTTGAGGGCGACACCCACGATATTGGTAAAAATCTGGTTCGCTTGATGCTGGAAACTGGCGGTTTTGAGGTGTTAGATCTGGGCCGGGATATTCCACCGGCAGAATTTGTCAGCAAAGCCGAGGAATATGGTGCTGATATTATCGGCATTGCAACCCTGATGACCACCACCATGCCGGGAATGAAGGAAGTGGTTGATATCCTTTCCAGCAAGGGCATTCGCGATAAATTTAAAGTTATTATTGGCGGTGGTCCAATCTCTCCGGCCTTTGCCAAGAAAATAGGTGCTGATGGCTACGCCAGAAATGCAGCTGATGCAGTAAAGGTGGCCGAGGGCCTGCTGAACGAATTGGCGATAGGAGCGTGAGGTAGATGGATGTTTTTTCTCCTCGGGAGCGATTGCTTCGTTCACTGAAGGGTGAGGCAGTAGACAGAGCCCCGGTCATTTGTCCTGGCGGTATGATGAATTCTGCCATTGTTGATGTCATGAAGCTCCATGGTAATGTGTTGCCGGATGGTCATAAGGATGACAAAATAATGGCGGATCTGGCCTTGGATGTGCAGCATGAGACCGGATTTGAAAATGTAGGAATTCCTTTCTGTATGACCGTGGAGGCTGAGGCTCTGGGCAGTGATATTGATTTTGGCAGTCTGAAATGTGAGCCGAAAATCGCCAAGGAGATTTTCCCGTCGGTAAAGGATGTTGTCTACAAGGAGGCTGATGCACTGGTTAAGAGCCCAAGGGCCGGTACTGTGTTTCAGGCAATATACAGGTCCTCCCAAAGCTCACCGGAAGTACCGGTTATCGGTAGTATCACTGGTCCGTTGAGTACTGCGGCTTCTGTGGTGGATCCGATGAATTTTTTGAAGGAGCTCCGCAAGGTAAAGGATGAATCCCATCGCTTTGTGGATTATGTTACGGACCAGCTGATTGGCTATGCCAGATATATGGCTGATAACGGTGCCAGCGTAATTTCTATTGCTGACCCTACGGCCACCGGTGAGATACTGGGGCCCAAAATGTTTGGTGAATACGCCGTAGTATACATAAATAAACTTGTTGACGCCATTCATGAAATGGGAATACCGGTCATCGTGCATATCTGTGGAAAGATGCAGGCCGTTACCCAGCACATTGCCAATCTGCACGCCGATGCCATCAGTGTGGACGCACTGGTTAGTCTGAAGAAGCTGAAGGAAGCGTATCCACATCTGACCACCATGGGAAATTTAAGTACCTTTTTGTTGGAATTTGGTGAGGCAGATAAAATTCAGCAAAACACTGAGCGGCTTATCGGTGAGAAGATCAATATTCTTGCCCCAGCCTGTGGACTGAGCACTTCAACTCCACTCAGCAATATTCAGGCCTTTACTGGAACGGCCAAGACTGTGTAGGGAGGAAAGTGGATGGAAAAATATCAGATTGTTTTTCAGCCCTCTGGTCGTCGTGGCTTTGTGGAAGCCGGCAAAACAATTTTACAGGCTGCCCAGAGCCTCGGAGTAGGCATTGAAGCAGCTTGTGGTGGAGCCATGGTCTGTGGCAAGTGTAAGGTGGTGCCGGAATTTGGCACCTTTGATAAATTGGGATTGAGTCCGGCCAAGGAAAATGTGTCACCCCTCAGTCCGGTGGAGGAGAAAATTCTCACCCTGGAGGAGCAAAAAAAAGGGGTACGCTTGGCCTGCTGCGTGCAGATAAAGGGCGATTTGGTGGTCAGTGTGCCGAAGAAGAGCCAGAGTGCCAAGCAGGTGGTACTGGAAGCGGGCAGCAAGCGGCAAATAACCATTAAACCAGCTGTAAAGTCGTTTTATTTACAGCTGGAGCCGCCTACATTGGCTGATCCCCAGGACGATCAGCAGCGACTGCTGACAGCTTTGCAGGCTCAGACTGGTATTAAGGACGTCAGGATTGACTATAAAGTGCTTTGTTCATTGTCTAGGACCTTGCGGGAGAGCGATTGGGCTGTAACCGTAACATTGAGGGAGGATAAGGGAGAGATTATCCGGGTCCGGGCCGGAGATACGAGCCTAAAGCTGGGGATAGCCATTGATATAGGCACAACCACTTTAGCCGCCTATCTTTGTGATTTGGACACGGGTGAGCTGCTCAAGAAAGCTTCCAGGATGAATTCGCAAATTGGTTATGGGGAGGATATTCTTTCAAGAGTTTCCTATGCCACCACCAATCCAGAGGGACTTCAGACATTGCATGACATTATTATCAGTGATGTAAACGAACTGGCTGGTGAGCTTACAGCTGGGGTAGGTGCTACAGCCCAGGATGTGGATGAAATGGTGCTGGTATATAACACCGTTATGCACCATCTGGCCCTGAACCTTTATCCGGGCTATGTGGGCAGGTCTCCCTTTGCACCGGTAGCGGCCCATGCGCTGGACATAAAGGCCAGGGATTTGGGGATAAAAATCAACCCTGCTGGGTGGGTTCATTCTCTGCCCATAGAAGCCGGTTTTGTCGGGGCTGACAATATGGCAGTTCTCATTGCCGAAGAGCCATACCACAGCGATTCAATAAAATTGATTATAGATATTGGTACCAACGGAGAAATTGATTTGGGAAACAAGGACAGGCTGTTATGTACATCCTGTGCTACCGGACCAGCTTTGGAGGGTGCCCAGATAAAATTTGGCATGCGGGCGGCGCCTGGTGCCATTGAGGGGGTAAGGATTGATAAGGAAACCCTTGAGCCATCCTATAAGGTGATTGGAAACGATACCTGGTACCCGGAGCTGGAAAATCCGGGAGCCTTAGGAATATGTGGATCAGGCATTATTGATGTTTTTGCTGCCCTGTTTGAATCTGGCATCGTGGGGAAAAGTGGCCGTATAAACGGCAAACTCAATTCACCACGGATTCGGAAGGACGAAAATGGCAAGTGGGAATATGTACTGGCTTACGCCAAGGAAACCGGCATCGGTCAGGACATTGTGGTAACCCAGGCGGATGTGCGGGCCATACAGCTGGCCAAGGCGGCAATTTATGTGGGGGCAGAATATTTGATGAACAAATACGGCATTGACCATGTGGATGAGGTTATTCTGGCCGGTGCCTTTGGTAGTTATATAAATAAGAAGAGTGCTCTTACTATGGGGATGTTCCCGGATTGCGCTCTGGAAAATATCCATGCAGTAGGTAATGCAGCCGGCGATGGGGCCCGGATTGCCCTGCTGAACATCGATAAACGCCGGGAGGCAGATGAAATTGCCAGAAAGGTGGAATTCGTGGAAACAGCGGCTGAACCTGATTTCCAGGACCATTTTATGGAGGCGATAGCTATTCCACACGCCAAGGCAAAATTTCCCCATCTGAATGAAAATGTAGAGCATAGAAAGGCAGATGAATTTCATGACTGAATGGAAGGATCAGATGACTGCAGTTGAACGTATGGCGGCCTATGCCAAGGGCGAAGATATTGACCGTCTGCCATGCGTACCCATTGTGGGCAATACTGCTGCCCGGGTTATCGGAGTTAAGGTATCCGATTTCCGGGGTAATGGTGAGTTGATAGCCAAAGCCCATATAGAAGCGTATAAATTATTTCACTATGATAATATCCGTGTGTTCACGGATTTGTATACTCAGGCAGAAGCCATGGGTTCTGAGGTTATCTACCCTGAAGATGAAACCGCCTATTTGGGGCAGCCGGTAATCAAGCTGGATCCGAAGCTGTCCAACTTGGATGAGATCGATAAGCTTCGCCCAGCCGACCCATATAAAGACGGTAATCTTCCGGAACACTTGAAGGCCATGCGGATTGTGGTGGATGCCGTAGGCAAGGAAGTTCCAGTGGGTGGGGCAGTAACGGGACCATTTACAAATTCCTCCTTTTTGGTGGGAGCAGAAAATCTGGTGCGTCTGACCCTGAAGAATCCGGCGGCGGTACATAAGCTTTGTGAGCTTTCCCTGGAAAGTAACTTACGCTATGTGGATGCGGTTATTGAGGCTGGGGTAACGCCTAGTCTGACGGATGCCATGTCTTCCAGTACGGTTATCAGCCCACGGCTGTTCAGGAAATTCTCCCTGCCTTATTTAAAGAAACTCATTGACCATATTCATAACAAGGGCAAGAAGGTTACTCTGCATATTTGCGGTAAGACCGACGGTATTTGGGAAGATATGGTGGCGGCCGGAGCGGACTGCCTCAGTATTGATAATGATGCGGATATCAAAAAAGCCAAGGAGATGGTGGGGGACCGGGTAATGCTTATGGGCAATGTCCGTCCATCGGAGACCATGCTGGAAGGTACCGTGGAGGATGTGCGGAAGGCTACAGAGGATGTGGTAAGGAAGGTATATGACTCACCAAAGGGATTCATTGTAGCCTCCGGCTGCAGTCTGCCAACCGAAACTCCATTTGAAAACATTCATGAGATGTTGAATACGGTCCGTCGTATTGGTAATCCGTTTGCTATTAAGAGTCCTGAATCCATCGGGGCATAGGAAGGAATGATTAGAATATGAAAAAAATATTGGCCGTGTTGCTTACGGTAATTGCACTTATAACCGCTGCCTGTGGCAGCAATAACAAGACCGCTGACCAGAAAACCGATTTTAAAATTGGTTATTTGGCCTCTACTGGTCATATTCTGTACTTTATTGCCCAGGAAAAGGGCTATTTTGCTGAGGAAGGCCTTAATGCTGAATTGGTACTTTTTAACAATTCCGGTGAAGGAATTACGGCGGTGGCCAATGGCAAGTTGGATGTGGGTGCCTTCGGCAGCTCTGCTCCAATGGTGTATATTTCCAAGGGTAGTCCAATTACCATTTTTGCCGGACAGATGTCCATGGGGCATGCGTTGGTGGCTAGGCCGGAAAAGGCAGCTGAGCTGTCTGATCTGAAGAATCTCAAGGGAAAGACCATAGCTACTATTCGTCTGGCTACCGGTGATATTGTGTTCCGTGAGGCTGCCATCAAGCAGGGCTTAAAGATTAATGAGGATGTTACCTTTAAGGAAATGGAATCTGCTTCCGCTGCCATGGAAGCTGTAAAGAATGGGGCGGCTGACGCTTCCGTAGTATGGACACCATTTAGAAAGATGGCTGAGCAACAGGGCTTAAAGATTGTTAAGTACAGTCCGGAGGTACCTGGCTTCGAAAACCATCCATGCTGCCGTCAGATTGCCAGCACTGCGAGTATCAAGAAAAATCCGGAGGCCTATGAGGCTTTCCTGCGGGCTATGATTAAGGCGTATCGCTTCTACAAGACCAACCAGAAGGAATCTATAGAAATTCTTTCCAAATACGTCAACATTGACAAAGATACTTTGTATGAGGAAACCTACGGAAAGTTTGTGGAGTCAAATCCTGATCCAAACCGTAATGCCGTTATTGACTTCTATAAGTACATGAAGGAAGTGGGTTATATTGAAAAGGACTTTAACATTGAAGACCATATCAACATCAAGCTCTATCAGAACGCCCTGGACAAGTTACTTGAAGCTGAGCCGGAGGATCCTACCTTTAAGCAGCTTAAGGCAGATTTCGAGAAAAATGATCTCTAAGTTTAATATACTGCCAAACGCATTGTTTGTAGTGCTGCTGGCGGTGTTGGTCGGTTCTGAGCAAATAAAGGAGGAGCCCCTTTTATTGGGGCTCCTGATATTAACTGAGGTATACCAGTTAGCGGTGTCGGCCCTGCGACCACACAGGGCTCAACAGGCTGGGGATGTGACAGCTATCTTCTTTGGCCTAGTACTGGTATGGGAATTGCTGACAGTACAGTTTGATGTGCTGGATGCTTTTCTATTTCCCACCCCGGAGCGGGTATTGGAAATTTTCCGTGATGATTTCCCGACAATTTTCAAGGGATTGGGCAGTTCCCTTATATTGCTGACTTCAGCCTATGGACTGGCTTTGGCAACAGCCATACCGTTGGGGTTGCTTATAGGCTGGCGCCGGCGGATCTTTAACGCAGTGCAGCCTGTATCCAAGATAATGAGCGCTGTACCGCCAATTGTGTATATTCCGTATGCAATTGCCATTTTGCCAACCTTTCAGTTGGCCTCCATACTGGTAATTTTCGTGGGGGCTTTTTGGCCAATTTTTGTCAGCACCCTAAATGCTACGGTGCAAATTGACAAGACATTGATAGATTCTGCCAGAATGCTGAGAATAAAGGAGAGGCGGCTGCTCTTTGAAGTGATTTTGCCATCCATTATGCCCCAGGTGTTGACTGGGTGCAGTGTGGGCCTGATTTTTGGGTTTATACTGTTGGCTTCCGCGGAAATGATTGGTGCTACCTCCGGTATTGGCTGGTATGTAAAGTACTATTCTGATTTTGGTGACTATGGCAAGGTTATTGTGGGCATATTGTTTATTGGCCTGGTAGTAACCGCAGTTATGGCTGTATTTGACCGGATACAGGGGCATCTGCTGCGATGGCAGGCCAAGTATGCCGAGCATTAAATAGGAGGCGGCAATATGTTGGAAGTAACTAATATTACCAAATCCTTTGACAAGGATGGGGCACGCCAGGTAGTACTGTCAGATCTGAGTCTGGAAATTGGTGCCAGAGAATTTGTTTGCCTATTAGGACCATCTGGATGTGGCAAAAGTACTCTGCTGAGAATCATGGCGGGACTGGATCAGGCCGAAGCTGGTACAGTACATCTGGATGACCGGTTAGTGAAGGAACCACAGCCTAAGTGCGCCTTTGTATTTCAGGATTATGCCTTGTTTCCCTGGAAGACAGTACTGGAAAATGTGGTATACGGCATGGATGTGCAGGGAATGTATGACAAGACCACCCGTATTGAGAAGGCCCGGGAATATTTAAAGCTTATGCATCTGGAAAATTATGAAAATTCCTATATTCATGAGCTATCTGGTGGTATGCGGCAGCGTACTGCCATTGCCCGTAGCCTGGCGCTGGAACCGGAGATTTTGTTTATGGATGAGCCTTTCGGGGCCCTGGATAATTTTACCCGCATGGAGCTTCAGGAGCTGCTTTTAGATATTTATCGGAAGAATAAGTTAAGCGTGGTATTTGTAACCCATGACATCAGTGAGGCTATTTATTTGGGTGACCGGGTGGTGGTGATGAACGCCCATCCGGGGACCATTCATTCCATATTGGAAATCAACAGGGGCTTGGTAGCAGACCGGACCAGTGAAGATTTTCATTTGTATGAGGATAGAATTATGCAGGCCTTTCAATTGGTCCGCAAACAGGAAATTGAGTATTACATTTAGGTAAAGGAAGGCGGTGGCAATATGGCGGAAAAGTGCATGGAGCATTTTAAGTGTCTTGGTGAACCGGAACGGCAGATTGCCACCGAATTATGTGAGCAGGCCGGTGTAACCGTGGAAAGTGTTTATTGCCAGGGAGAAGCCATGGCGGCTTTGGCCAGGACCATACGCAGCCTGGAGGGTGATGCCATATGTAAGCTGCCCTTTGCCTCAATAGCTGAGGCGGAGCAGCTGGGAGCGAAATGGCAGTTGGGACAGTATGTTCAACAGCCAGTACCGGGAGAACTGCCTTATAAAAAGCTGGAGGATGTGGAGATAAAGCCTTTTTCCTTTGATTGGGGTGTTATGCAGGAAGTGCTGAAGGGAATCATAACCCTGAAATCCCAAGGGGAAACTGTGAGCTTCAACCTTGAGGGACCCTTTACCCTGTTGGGGATGCTTGTTCCGTCCCAGGAAATATACAGGGGAATGCGGCGGCAGCCAGCTTTGTTGCGGCAACTGTGTGGCAAACTGATTGATAATATTGCGACGGAGGCGGCCCGGTTGGCGATGGCTGGCGTGGATATGCTTTCTTATGCTGACCCGATGGTTACCTGCCGGTTAGTGTCACCAGCAGTTTATACCAGTTTGTGCGGAGAAATCACCCGTGCAGCTCTTAGGGCAGTTGCCACAGCAGCCCCAGGGGTAACTATTCATGTGTGCAGTGCCACATCGGCGGACTTTCAGCAGGCGGGGTTTTGTCATTGCCAGGCTCATAAGGTGCCGGAGAAAATGTGTTATGGGGCGGCGTTATGCTTTGCCCATCAGCAGCTAGGGGCCCAGATAGTGGGTCATGGCTGTATTCAGCATTCCTGCTGGCCGTTGGCCAAGCCAGTGGTGTACGAATTGGAACTGTGTTGATTTCATATTATTTGAGGGAGAGTGTTGAGAATGTTAGGAGATTGCGCTAATTGCAATGCTAATCATATGTGCTTTATGAAGGGCAAGAGCTGTGTTCCGGTGGAGCAGAAGGAAGTATTGGCCCTTTACAACAAGGAAGAAAGACAGATAATGAAGGCGGCCGCCTATGTGGAAGGAACCTTCTACATGAAGTACACCAGGCTGCAGGAAACGGCCGAATTTGCCAAAAAGATGGGCTATAAGACCATAGGTATTGGCTTTTGCATGGGAATCAGGGATGAGGCCAAGCTTTTTGCCAAGTTCTTTGCTGATCAGGGCTTTGAGGTGGTGTCGGTTTGCTGTAAGAACTGCAGCGTACCAAAGGATGTACTGAAGCTGAAGAAGGTTAATCCAAAGAGTGCCGTAGAGCCAATGTGTAATCCAAAGGCCCAGGCCAAGTACCTGAACGAGCATGGGGTGGAGCTGTTTGTATCAGCCGGCCTGTGCGTAGGCCACGATGCACTGTTCTCCAAGGCCTGCGAGGGTCCGGTTACTACTTTGGTGGTTAAGGACAGAGTACTGGGCAACAACCCAATGGCAGTGGTTTATTCCGGCTATTGGAAGAAAAAGCTGGGCTTGGCGGCGCAGGATTTGTAATTTCTGAATTATTAAATGAGACTTATTTAGTGGGAGTTTTAGACGCCTGCTGAATAAGTCTCATTTTATTGTGGCATGATAAAAAAACATCCGCAAAGTACTGTGTATTCTATATGGATATGATTCTACGGTGGCATATTCCTGCCAAAATATGCAAGTGAAAAGGTATATAGTTATAACTTTTTAATCAAAGAAAAAAAGGATAATATATTATCTTTTTATGGTTTATTCACTACAAAATGGATAAAATATTAGCAGCAATAGAATGATTTGTATGAGAAAGGGGTAAGGATATGAAATTTTGTATTTTTGGGGCTGGGGGAACCGGCGGAACACTGGCAGCTTATTTGGCTATGGCGGGCAATGATGTGACACTTATTGCCAGAGGCGCTCATCTGCAGGCCATACGGGAAAACGGCCTTATCCTTCATACCAACCATCGGGGAACTGAAACTATAGAAAATATTACGGCCTGCACTGAAGCAGAATATAACGATTGCCCGGATGTGCTGTTTGTATGTGTGAAGTATTACAATATTGAAGATGCTATTGCCTTTGTAAAGGCTAAGATAAGTAAGGATACCCTTATAATCCCTATATTAAATGTGTTTGGGACAGGTGGGATAATGCAGGAGAAACTTCCGGAATATACCTGCCTGGATGGGTGTATTTATGTTATGAGTGAGATTGAGGCGCCGGGGATTATCTATCAGTCCAACAAAATTCTTCGGGTGATTTACGGATATCGGCCGGGGCAGCCTGTTCGATTGGAGAAAACAGCCCAGACACTGGAGCAGGTGTTGCAAAAAGCCGAAATAAGAGGTCATTTTAGTGAAAACATTGTGCGGGATGCTTTGCAGAAATTTGCCTTTGTATCCCCGGCGGCAGCGGCTGGGGCTTATTTCGACTCCACCTGCGAGGTGTTCCAAAAGACAGGACAGGAGAGGGATATGTTTGCCGGACTCATAAAGGAAGTAGAGAATCTGGGGCAGGCCATGGGGGCAGATTTTCAGCAGGATTTGGTGGAAGTGGGTCTGAAGATGATGGATTCGCTGAAACCGGATTCTACCATGTCCATGCAGCGGGATATTCAGCGGGGCAAGCAGTCCGAATTCAGCGGACTGGTAACCCGAGTGGTGGATTTAGGCAAGGAATATCATGTTCCAGTGCCACTTTATGAGAAAGTAAACCAATGGGGAATGGCCGAGAAAATCAAGTAAGTGTGCCTGCACTTAACTACAACTGAATAAGTAAACATATAAATTGCCCTTGGTACACTCAAGAATGTATCAAGGGCAGTTTTAGCTATATTATATCTTAATCAGCTTAAAGTGATTTTTGTGGCATTGAATGATTCCCTCTTCCTTCATGCGAGTAAGCTCCTTGGACATGTTGGTACGTTCCAGATTGAGATAATCTGCCAGCTGCTGGCGGTTAAAGGGAATGTCAAATTCTGTGGCGCCGGTTTGCAGGGATATGGTGTTCAGGTAAGAGAGAAGCCTGCCTCGGCAGCTTTTGGGGGATGTGTGAAAGCTGCGCCGGGAAAGCCCGAGATTTTTGTGGGAGGAAATTAGCAGAATATTTTTTAAAAGCTTTTCCTGCCATGGAGAGGAGTTATATGTTTTCAGCAACTGCCCGATGGTGAGAAATAATATTTCACAGTCTTCATTGGCCTTTACATCTACCAGCATGACTTCTTCTGGTAGCAGGGCGTAGGTTTCGGCGAAGAAATGTCCTTTTCCCACATGGGCTAAAATGGTGCAGTTGCCCCAAATATCATTGCTTTCAATGGTGACGCTGCCAGCAAGGACCATTCCCATCTGGTTGGTTATATTACCAGCCTGTAGAAGAATGGCCCCTTTTTTGTAACTCTTTTTATGGGCATTAAGGGCCTTGAGGCAGGTGCGTATTTCCTCCTCTCTCATGCCCCGAAAGAGGATACTGCCCATTAATTTATCAATAACCATAATATTTCTCCTAAATGTGGTTTAAACCACATAATTTTCATGCTCAATATAATATAATGACTCCAGCAAGTCAAGAAAAGGATATTGTGTATTGGGAGGAATAACATATGATACGAAAAATAATTCACATTGATGAGGAAAAGTGCAATGGCTGTGGCTTGTGTGCTCAGGCTTGCCATGAGGGAGCAATAGATATAATTGACGGCAAGGCCAAGCTTATGCGGGAGCATTTTTGCGATGGCTTGGGAGATTGCCTGCCGGGTTGTCCGACGGGAGCGATCACCTTTGAGGAAAGGGAGGCACCAGCCTATGACGAGGCAGCGGTGAAGGCGGCCCAGAGTGCCAAGCTGCCGGCGTCTAGGCCAGTGACATCACCTATGGGCATGGGATGCCCAGGCTCACGGGCCATGCAGCTGAAGAAAACAGCGGAAGCTATGGAGGATAGTCAAACGCTGGTTAGCTCACGTCCAGTATCCCAGCTCAATCAGTGGCCGTGCCAGATTAAGCTGCTGCCAACCCAGGCACCCTTTTTTGACGGGGCCAAACTGTTGATTGCTGCGGACTGTACTGCTTATGCCTACGCCAATGTTCATGAGGATTTCATGAAGGGGAAAATTACCTTGATTGGCTGTCCGAAGCTGGATGAGGGTGATTACAGTGAGAAGCTGACGGAAATTATTAGTAACAATGACATTAAAAGTGTAACCATCCTGCGCATGGAGGTGCCATGCTGTGGGGGCCTCCAAAGGGCGGCAGAAATTGCCTTGAAAAACAGTGGCAAATTCCTTCCTTGGCAGGTAGTGACCATCTCCCGGGATGGAAGTATTTTGGAGTAAAATAATAAAGAAGAGAGCTGTGGCAAAGGCTATTTTGCTTCGGCTCTCTTTTTTATGGTTTAATAATCAGCTAGTCCGTTATACGTTTGCGTAAAATAATTGTTCCAGGGGCAAAATAACACATGTCCAATTCTTCTTCAATTGCTTGGACTAATTGAGGAAGCTGTCGGTGAGTGCGTTCGTTAAAGCCAGCTTCTTCCCGGGGCCAGCGCAGAACACGACAGCGGTCTTGAATGAAATCAAAAAATGGTTGGGCATCTTCTACTGATGGTTTATATTCCTTATACGCCCCCTGGGTTCCACATTCCAAGTCTTCGATGATATAAATGCCTCCTGGGGCTAACATTTGCCAGAACATCATTAATGTGGTACGTTGCTCACTCCAGGCATGGGAGGCATCATCAATGATAATTGCAGGCTGCTTGCCCTGCAAATCTTCCTCAATGGCCTCAAAGGTGTCCGAGTGAACTGCATTGCCAATAACGATGTTTATTCGCTCAGTTACATATTGTTGCGCAGTAGTCACAATATCCACCCCATATATTGTTGCCTTAGGAAAATAATCTTCCCACATGCGCAATGAAGCTCCTGTTTCACAGCCAAATTCTACAATAACAATGTCATCATTACGGAAATCCTTTAAGAAAGCTTCATAATGACGCAAATAATCATGGGGTAATCGCAATATGTTATTTTGTATCAGAAAAGAGGCCTTGTCTGTTTCATGGAAAAGTCCGTAAGTGTCCAAGGAGGCCTTACTTTGGCGCAATACTCGGTTTAGAGTTTTTGTAGCTTTTTGTTGCAGGGGGTCACTTGCATCAAAATCGTAACGCTGCAAGATATCCTGCGCGTTCTTTTTTACTTGCTCTAGAATTTCCCTGTCGCGTGCTTCCGTATTTTTATAATCCATAAAGTATTCAACTCCTAAAGTGTATTGTATAGCAATGTAGTTAATATATCTTTTGACCATGACTTATTCGACAAATAAAAGTCATATTCCTTTTTAAATTAAAGTGCAATTATAGCATTATACTGCCCTTGATAATTCTTTTAGAATGGGAACTTTTGTGATAAAATATAGGATAGTGTAGAAATGGAGGTTACTCTATGATTCATATGAATGATGTTATGAAGGTGTACGACAATGGTGCCGTTGCCTTAAATCATGTTAATGTAGATATTAAGAAGGGGGAATTTGTCTTTTTGGTGGGTCCCAGCGGGGCCGGCAAATCCACCTTTATTAAGATGCTGTTTCGGGAGGTATTGCCCTCCTCCGGTATATTGACCGTAAACGGTCGGGATATTATCCGTATGTCCAATAGGGATGTGCCATATCTTAGACGTAGCCTGGGGGTTATATTCCAGGATTATCGTCTTTTGCCGGATAAGACTGTCTATGAAAATATTGCCTTTGCTATGCAGGTTATTGAGGCACCTCGCCGTATGATGCAGCGCAATGTGAACAATGTGCTGGACATTGTTGGCCTGCGAGACAAGTATAAGTGCTTCCCTAATCAGCTGTCCGGTGGCGAACAGCAGCGTGTGGCTATTGCCAGGGCCATTGTGAACAACCCGGCGATTGTGATTGCTGACGAGCCTACTGGTAACCTTGATCCGGAAACTTCCTGGGGCATTATGGATATTTTTAAGAGCATTAATGCTGCTGGTACAACTATTGTTATGGCAACTCACGATAAAACCATCGTGGACGCCATGCAGAAACGGGTTATTGCCATTGAAAATGGCGAAATAGTCCGGGATGAGGCTCGGGGAGGTTACGGTTATGAAAATTAGTACATTAGAATATTTCGTTCGCGAAGTATTCCACTCCCTAAGGCGTAACAACTGGATGTCAGTGGCATCTGTTGGTACTGTAGCCGTGTCCCTGTTTATTTTTGGCATGTTCCTCATGTTGGTTATGAACATGAATAAAATGGTGGAATCCTTGGAGTCCCAGGTGCAGATAAAGGTATATCTGAAGGATGACTTCACCCGGGATGAAGCCAGAGAGCTGGAAGTTGAACTAAAGAAAATGCAGGGTGTGGAGAAGGTCACTTTTGTTACCAAGGAAGAGGCCATTGAGAAGTTTAAGGAGCGTCTGGGAGATCAAAAATCCTTGCTGGATGCTTTGGACGAAACCAATCCTTTGCCGGATTCCTTTGAAGTGATGCTTATTCAGCCGGAATTGGTAAAGACAGCGGCGGAGAATATTGAAAAAATGGACGGGGTAGATACGGCCAAATATGGGCAGGATGTTATGGAGCACCTCTTTGACATTACCCGTCTGGTGCGGATATTTGGTTTTGCTTTGATGTTTGTTTTGGCTCTGGCCACCCTGTTTATTATTGCCAATACCATCAGATTGACGGTATTTGCCCGGCGCAAGGAAATCGCCATTATGAAATATGTAGGAGCTACCGACTGGTTTATCCGTTGGCCATTTGTGCTGGAGGGCATGATAATGGGCCTTTTCGGCAGTATTATTGCCTCGGTTATACTGCGGTTTTCTTATTCCGGTATCACCGCAAAAATATACAGTACGTTGGCCTTTTTCCCACTGATTCCTGAATATCCATTCCTGAACTATGTCACCTTTGTGGTAATTCTCGGTGGCATGATTATGGGAGCTATCGGCAGTGCCGTGTCCATTAAGCGGTTCTTAAAGGTCTGAGGTGGCACTATGAGATTTTTAACCAGGAGCAAAAAGGTTTGCAGCTTATTGATGGCGACCGTTATGGCAGTATCTGTGGCTGGAACCGCTTGGGCGGATGATTTGGAAGATCAGCTGGAGGATTTACAGCAAAAGGCGGCCAAGCAGCAGGAAATAACCAATGAAGCTCAACAGCGGGTGGACAGCCTGTCGGAACAGCTTAGACTGCTTCAGGCAGATGTTGATGAGGCTACTGAAGCTTATAACGATGTGGCTGGCAAACTCAGTCAGGTTCAGGCTGATATTGATGAAAATACTGTTTTGCTGGAAGAAACGGAACGGGACTTAAAGAAACGGAACGTAAAGTTATCCAAGCGAATTCGGGATATTTATATCAATGGACAAATTAGTTATGTTGATGTTCTGTTCGGGGCAAAGGATTTTTCCGATTTTTTAACTCGAATGGATATTTTGAAGCGTATAATCAAGCATGATTATGATTTGATTATGCAGGTAAAGGCTGACCGGGATGTAGTAATGGACACCAAAGCCAAACTGGAAAAGGACAAGGCTGATGTGGAGGTGCTGGTGGCCGACGCCGAGAAAAAGCAGAATGTAATGCTGGCCAAGAAGCAGGAACAGCAGGCATTGCTTGATAAGGCAGAATATGACAAGGAAGTTTCCGAGCAGGCCTATGAAGAAATAATGGCTGCATCCAAGGAAATAACCAATATGATCAGAAGGAGCCAGATGGGGGGCGGAGCTGCCACCGTAACTGGTTCCGGTGCTATGATCTGGCCGCTTAACGGACCAATTACTTCGGAATTTGGCTGGCGTACCCATCCAATTTTCGGTACTCAGCGGTATCATAGTGGATTGGATATTGGCGGCGATTACGGTTTGCCTATTGCCGCAGCAGCCAGTGGCACAGTAATCCATTCTGGTTGGATTAGTGGTTATGGCTACACGGTTATTCTTGACCATGGTGGTGGTATTACTACCCTATATGGTCACAACAGTTCTTTGAGTGTTGATGTGGGAGACTATGTTTCCCAGGGACAGACTATTGCTATTTGTGGCTCTACAGGTAATTCCACCGGTCCGCATTGTCACTTTGAGGTCCGGGAAAACGGTGAGCCGGTAAGCCCATATGGATATTTGTAACTTATTAGTATGCTCTTTTGCCCTCTATCTTGGGAGGGTAAAAGAGCTATGCTTTAATTTAGACCTTTGGAACGTGGAAAGATTGGTGAAACATAGATGAATCAAAGGCTGAAATATATATTGATAGCCCTTGTCAGCGCTGCTGTTACAGCTGGTCTGATGTGCACATTGTTGTTTTATGCCCTTGGGGGGAGTGTTACCAGGGCAGCAGACATGGTGCGTTTTGTGGCTACAATGCGGTTTGTGGAAAGTAGATATGTGAATGATACTGATTCTACTACCCTGATAAATGGTGCTTTTGAGGGACTGATGAATTCCCTGGGGGATAAGTACTCTGTATATTTGGATGCGGAAAAATATAAACAGTTAAGCGATATGAATCAGGGATCCTTTGGTGGGATCGGTGTGGTTATGAGTTTTTCCGATCCGGGACATTGCCGGATTATGTCAGTAATGGATGAGGCACCGGGTAAGGAAGCCGGTCTTGAAGCTAATGATGAAATAGTAGCTGTGGAAGGTGTACAAATTTCCACTCTACAGCCAGAAGAAATAGTTTACCGAATCCGTGGTGCAGAGGGTACCCCAGTGGTTCTGACAATTCATCGGGAGGGACAGCCGGATAAGGACTATACGATTATCCGCTCCAATATTCACATTGATACAGCTGTTGGCGATGTGGTGCCGGATACGGATATTGGTTACATTAGAATTGCTTCCTTTAGTGAACACACTGCTGATGAATTTGCCAAGATTTTGGCCGAGCAGCAAGCAAAGGGAATTAAAGGCCTGATTATAGATCTTCGATCTAACCCTGGAGGACTAATAAAATCCTGTGTTGATATTGCTAATATGGTGGTTCCGGCAGGAGACGTTGTGTCTGTGGTGGATAAAGATGGCAACAAGGAAGTGTATAAGTCATCCAAAAGCGGCGAGAATATTCCTATTGTGGTGCTGATAGACAATAATAGTGCCAGTGCTTCGGAAATATTGGCTGGTGCCTTAAAGGATCGCCAGGCGGCTACTTTGGTAGGTGTAAAATCCTACGGTAAGGGATCAGTTCAGACCATAGTGCCCCTGTTCCGGGGAGATGCTATTAAACTAACGGTGGCCAAGTACTACACACCTTCCGGTATCAGCATCGACGGGGTGGGGATTGAGCCGGATGTGGAAATAGCTTTACCGGAGAATGCGGGGAAGGATGTACAACTGGCCAAGGCTATTGAGGTTATGAAGGAAAAAATAGCAAGTTTGCATATAAAAAATTAATAATTTTTTAATATAATTTTTATAAAAATGTAGTGTTCATAAAACATAATTCGTTTATGGCGTTGGAAAAATATTTTTGTATAGTCGTATAAGCTCTGAAGCTTCTAGTGTATTGTGAAAGGATGTTATTTATGAACAAAAAACGCTTATTGGGGGCGGCTCTGCTGTTGACCGGCAGCTTGCTGACATGGCAGCCTGCTGGTTATTGTGCGGCTCTGTCTCTGGAAGAAGCTATACAGATTGCTTTAGTAAATAATCCGGATGTTAATATTACCCAGCTGGGAGAGGAGGCTGCCAAGGCTAAACTTAGTCAGGCTCGGGGGAGTAATAGCTTTTCCTGGCGGGCCAGTACCAACTTTGGCGTGTCGGACAGTGACCTTGCACCTTGGGGAACCAGTAATGGCACCAAAATAACTGGCTCGTTGCCAATTTTTAGTGGTAAGGTAAATCAGAACAATATTGAAAATGCAGAAATCGGTATCGATATCGCCAAGCTGAAAACTCAGCGGAAATGGGAGACAATGAAGCTGGATGTGGTAACCGCCTACTATAATGTGTTGGAAGCCAAAAAGCAGGTAGGGGTTTATCAGGATTCCGTGGATAAATATCAAAAGCATCTCACCAATGTGGAGCAGTTGTATTCTGCTGGCAGCAAAGCTAAGATAGATGTACTCCGTTCTCAGGTGGAGTTGGCTAATGCCAAGCAAAACCTGATTAAGGGTGAGAGTGCTTATGACAATTCCCTGAGTACTCTGCGCAATCTCCTGTACATGGACCAGCAGGAGCCTTTGGAGCTAACCGATGAGTTCGTTTATCTGCCCTTTGATGCCGATGTGAATCAATGTGTGGATTATGCTCTGAATAATCGCAAGGATTTGGTGGTGGATACCTACGAGTTAAAGCAGCGGGAGTTGGAGGTAAAAAACGCCAAGGCGGGTTATCTGCCAACAGTTGATTTGACTATGGGGGCTGGCTGGAATAAGCAGGTTACACCGAGCAGAGATAACCACGATTATTCTGCCGCCATTGGCGTTGGCTGGAATATTTGGGATAGTGGCATAACCAAGGGGAAAATAAATGCTGCTCAAGTTGCAGTTGAAACGGCCAAGCTTACTTTGGATAAGGATAAGAGTAGCGTTGATCTGGCTGTACGCAAGGATTATAACAGTATGCGGGAAGCGGAAAAACGCTTTGAGTCTACTAAGGAAGCGGTTAAAGAGGCAGAGGAGGATTACTTCATTGCCAACGAAAAGTATCGGGCTGGTGAGGGAATAATGTTGGATATTATTGATGCCCAGACGGCTCTTTCAACAGCCAAGCAAAACTATATTAGTGCGCAGTATGACTACGCCCGCTACCGTGCAGCGGTGGAAAGTGATATGGGATATGACGTTCAACCATCTACCGCAACTGTTGAAAATGCAGTATTAAAGTAAAAGAGGCAGCGCTATGAGAAGAAAAAAGACATATAAAATACTTGCCGTTGTGGTGGTTATATTGCTGGCAATGTTTGGTGGCTATAAGTATGTCAGCAGTACAAATGAAGATAATAACGGCAAGGCTGCAACAGAAGTAAGTGAAGTAAAGCGTATGAAGCTGAAATCCACTGTATCGGCCACCGGTACCATTAGACCGGTGGATTCTGTAGAGGTTAGTTCCAAGATTACAGCCCGTATCAAGTCGGTGCTGGTAAAGGAAAATGACGTGGTAAAGGCTGGTCAGACAGTAGCCATTCTTGATGGCAAAGATTATGAGGCAAACAATGATCAGGCGGCTTTTAAAGTCAGCAATGCCAAGTCCAAGTATGACCGAGTGGCCTATCTGAATTCTATTGGGGCCAAGTCCCAGGAAGAATTGGAAGATGCCAAGTATACTTACGATACTGCGTCCAGTTCCTTGGAAAAATCCCAATCTGATCTGAGCGAGACGATAATTGTTGCGCCTATGGATGGTGTAGTCGTTGGTGAACCAAAGACTGCTGGTACCATGGCGGTACAGGGTAACGCCAATCCGACGGTTATAATGACTATTGCGGATATGAGCAAGAAACAGATTTTGGCCAAGGTTGATGAGACGGATATTGGTAGCGTAAAGGTGGGGCAGAATGCCACCTTTACAGTCGATACTTACACAGGTAAAACTTTTACCGCCAGAGTTTCCAAGATTTCCCAGACAGATGTGACGAACAGCTGGAATACCAATTCCTCCAGTTCTTCTTCGTCCTCATCCAGTGCTAGTGTGGTTTATTACTATGTTGTATTGGATGTGGATGATCCGGATAATTTGTTGTTGCCAGCCATGACGGCCCGGGTAGACATAGTGACTTCCGAAAGGGATAACGCACTGGTGGTGCCGATTTCTGCCCTTAAAACAGATACCAAGGGCTCCTATGTGCAGCTCAAGCTGCCGGATGGCACAACGGAACAACGTTACGTATCCACCGGGATATACAGTGACGAGTTCGTCGAAATAGAGGATGGGCTGACAGATGGAGATGAGGTTGTCATCACCTACAAGGCTAAGAGCAGTGCCAAAACCAACAGCTCCAGAGGCGGTGGCCCAGGCGGCCCGCCAATGTAAGTATGGAGGTTGATGAGCATGAGTAATACTGAGAAAATTACTATCAGCCTCAGAGGTATCAAAAAGCTTTATAAGGTGGGGGACCAGGAGGTGGCCGCCCTTAACGGTATTGATTTAGACATAAAGGAGGGGGAATTTGCTGCCCTGATGGGACCATCTGGTTCCGGCAAATCTACCCTGATGAATATTTTGGGCTGTCTGGACCGGCCAAGTGTAGGCTCCTACAAGCTGGACGGTAATGAGGTGGCTCACTTAAGTGATGACCTGCTGGCCAAGACCAGAAATCAGAAAATCGGCTTTGTTTTTCAGAATTTCAACCTGCTGTCCCGCATATCGGCGTTGGATAATGTGGCTTTGCCATTGGTATATGCCGGTGTGGGGGATGATGAACGGGAAGAAAGGGCCATGTATTTTTTGGAGCAGGTGGGTTTGGCTGACCGGGCCGACCATCAGCCTAATGAATTGTCTGGCGGTCAGCGTCAGCGGGTGGCCATCGCCCGGGCCTTGGTGAACGACCCACAGATTATCATGGCGGATGAGCCTACCGGTAATCTTGATACTAAATCCACCAAGGAAATTATGGAAATTTTCGAGAAAATGCATGCTATGGGCCGCACCATTATTTTGGTTACCCATGAACCGGATATAGCAGTCTGTGCCAGCCGGCAGCTGCTGGTGCGGGATGGCGTTATAACCAGAGATGAGGGAAAGGGTGTGGTTCTGGATGTTGTTTAAGGAAAGCTTTTCCATGGCCTTTACCGCCCTCTTGGCCAATAAAATGCGTTCTCTTTTGACCATGTTGGGGATAATTATCGGTGTTGGTGCCGTAATAGCCATGGTTTCAGTGGGCATGGGCGTAAAGAGCAATGTGTTAAGCAATATTTCCAGTCTGGGCAGCAATATGCTGATTGTTTCACCGGGCTCTACCAACAGGGGAGGCGTTCGGGGAGCAGCCGGTTCCCATACATCACTGAAGTATGAGGATGCCCAGGCGATAAAAAACAAGGTAAAAAATATAGACTATGTGTCACCTACAGTATCACGTTCCTATCAGATTGTATACGGTAATCAAAACTGGAATTCATCTGTAATGGGAGTTACTCCAGAGTATATGTCAATCCGTTCATTGGAAGTAGGCACTGGGTCCTTTGTCAGTGAACGTGATGTACAAAAGAGGAATCGTGTAGCGGTAATTGGCAGTACGGTGGCCACCAATCTGTTTGGTGCCAGTAATCCGGTGGGACAGAATATCCGAGTTAATAATCAGCCATTTAAAGTGATTGGTGTATTGGAAAGTAAGGGACAGTCCTCCATGGGACAGGATCAGGATGATGTGGTTATCGTGCCGCTGACCACTGCCATGGAACGACTGCTGGCCGTGACTTATATTTCATCAGTGAACATTCAGGTAACTGATGCCAATAAAATGGATCAGGTGCAGGAGGATATTGAGGTGCTCTTGCGCCAGCGGCATAAGATAATTGGCGGTAAAGAGGACGATTTCAGCGTACGGAATATGACCAGTCTGATGGAAACTATGAACCAGACCACTACCATGCTGACTTTGCTTTTGGGCAGTATAGCAGGAATTTCCCTTATTGTAGGTGGCATCGGCATTATGAATATTATGATGGTGTCCGTAACAGAGCGTACCAGAGAAATCGGCATTCGTAAGGCTTTGGGGGCGACCTTCCAAAATATAATGATGCAGTTTTTGATTGAGTCAGTAGTAATTGGCGTTGTGGGCGGAATAATCGGTATTGTGGCCGGATGTGGCCTATCCATGCTGGTAAGTAAGCTGGGGAACTTTACAACAGTGATTACGCCTTTGCCAGTGTTTGTATCCTTTACCTTCTCGGTGGGGATTGGCTTGTTCTTTGGTATTTATCCTGCAAGAAAGGCTGCCAAGCTGGATCCTATTGAAGCGCTGAGATACGAATAATAATTAGGAATGCGTAATGCGGTATTTAACTTTGCCTTCCCCTTTGGGGGTGGATGTGGTCATACCCCGTTGCCTTCCAAACCAAAAAATCCTGTTGCGATTTTGCAACAGGATTTTTAATTTATGATGTCTTATTTTGCGTTATATTCAACGATCTTTATTCCCCGATGCTCGTTCAGGTCAATGATGTTGTCCTGATCGATCTTGATGAGTGGGTGAATGGCCATATCATTTGGATAACGAAGAATAGTACCGGTAAGACCATTATTGAGTACCACAGTGGAGCCAAGAAAAGCGTTTTTAATAAATTTCAGTATAACAACGCAAATCTCAGGATCCAATTTGCTGTACATAAGCTCAGTGATCTTTGCAATGGCGGCAAATGGGGTCTGACGTACAAAACCTTCCCGCTCAGTGGTGATATTGTCATAGAGATCAGCAATAGCAATTATCCGGGCAAAGAGGTTAATTTCTTCCCCTTTTAAACCGTCCGGGGTACCAGAGCCATCCATAGCTTCATGGTGCTGCAGAGCTGCCAATTTGATATCTTCGGATAAATCAGGGCTGGTTGCCAGGATTTTGTAGCCATCACTGGTGTGACGGAGATAGGTTTCAAAGTCTTCACCCTTTAAGGTGTCAGGCTGACGGGACTGAAGTCTTTCCGGGAAATGAACCTTGCCGATATCATGCAGGAAACCAGCGGTAATCAATTCCGTAACTTTTCTTGATGGCAAGAGCAACCATTTTCCAATAACACCGGCCATAATAGATACCCGGATAGAGTGATTGTACACATCGTTGGCCATGTGGTTAAGTTCGTACAAATAATCAATGGCACCACTTTGTTTTGCCATCGGGTACAAATCTTCCTTGATTAGAGCCTTGGTTTTCTCGGTAGGTATCGCATTGGTTTTTACTGTGGCTTCAAAAATATCCGTAACTTCATGCACAACTTCCCGATACTGGGATGCAAAAGCATTGCTGCGGTTGAACATGGCCATAACATTCTGATAATTGGCACTAAGCTCATATTCGTCCTTTACGTACACGAACGGCACATCCAGGAATTTCAGTCTGGTGATATGAGCCTTGGTCAACATGGTATTCTCAGAAAGAACAACCACCATATCTTCGTTTAATATAGTACGAGCCAGCTCCATTCCCGGCTCTAATTCATCAATACTAAGTGATTTCACATACAAGCCCTCCCCTGATTAGAGATTTAATCATGACTTTATTCTACACTGTAGTGGTAATTTCCTACTTGATGCAGGGTTTTATATAAAAAGAGGACTAAAGTCCGAAAGGATACAATAAAATTTTAACATTTTTTTCTTGTCAAGTATTAACGAGTTAAAGTATAATACACTTAGTTTGAAAAAACAATTTATAAAATAAGGAGAATTTGGGGTATGAAAAAGATTTTAGCAATTTGCATGATGCTGGTAGTAGCCATTGGTGCTATGGCCGGTTGCGGCAATAATGGAGCCAAGAAGGATGCTCCTAAGAAAATTGTTGTAGGTTTGGATGATAATTTTCCACCAATGGGTTTTAAAGATGAAAAGAATGAAATCGTGGGATTTGATATTGATTTGGCTAAAGAAGCTTCCAAGCGCCTGGGATGCGATGTGGAGTTTAAGGCTATTGACTGGAACTCCAAGGAAGCTGAGCTCAAGAGCGGCCGGGTAGATGTACTCTGGAATGGTCTGGACATAACTGAAAAGCGCAAGGAAAACATGTTGTTCTCAGATCCTTATATGGATAACCGTCAGATTGTGTTTGTAGCCAAGGGCAAGGAAATCAAGATTGCTTCTGAGGCAGATTTGGCCGGTAAAGTAGTGGGAACTCAGAGCGGTGGCACCAGCGAAGAATATTTTGAGGGCAAGAAGGATTTGAAGGCTTCCATGAAGGAAGTAAAATACTATCCTGATTTCATCAATGCCTTTATGGATTTGGAAAATGGCCGTATTGATGCAGTTGTTGGCGATGAGATTATTGGTCGCTACTATATCAGCAAGCATCCAGATAAGATTGCCGCTGTTGACACGGTAATCGGTGAGGTTAGCCAGTTTGGTTTTGCTTTCCGGAAGGAAAACCAGGAGCTGCGGGATAAAGTGCAGAAAGTCTTCGATGAAATGAAGGCTGACGGCACCGTGGCCAAGATTTCGGAAAAGTGGTTTGCCAAGGATATTACCATCAAGAAGTAAAGATGTTGTAAAAGGACTGTTGCATTGCAATAGTCCTTTTTTTATTGTACAATATAAACTGCTTGACGCTTTTCTACGGTAAAGCGAAAAAATGATAATGTACTAATAGAAGGGAATACAAAAATTTATGGATAGCTTGCTAAATACTGTGGTGCTGATGCTGGAGGGTACCCAGGTAACATTGCAGATATTTTTTATAACATTGATTGCTTCGCTGCCTTTAGGGTTGCTGGCTGCTTTAGGCCGGATTTCATCAATAAAACCCTTGAGTTTGTTTATGGAATTTTATATTTGGCTGATGCGGGGTACACCACTGATGCTTCAGTTACTGTTTGTGTATTTTGCTCTGCCTATGGTGGGAATTATGCTGCCGGATATTGCAGCGGCGTTATTGGCCTTCACATTAAATTATGCGGCCTATTTTGCGGAAATTTTCCGGGCAGGAATTCAGTCCATTAGTCGGGGGCAGTATGAGGCCGCCAAAACCTTGGGGCTTACACATGCCCAGACCATGAAACGAATCATCATTCCCCAGATGATACGTCATGTCCTGCCGCCAGTTAGTAACGAAACTATCAATCTGGTAAAGGACACCTCTTTGATATACATCTTGGCCATGAACGATTTGCTTAGAGTGGCCCGTACTATTGTACAACGGGAATTTGATATGACACCTTTCGTGGTGGCAGCAGTGTTCTATCTGATCATGACTGCGGTACTTACTTGGGGATTTAAAAAGCTGGAGGCCCATTATGGAAAATACGACAAATAATGAAACAATGCTCCGCTTGACGGGGATTCATAAAAGATTCGGTTCCTTAGAGGTGCTTAAAGGGATTGATTTGGAACTAAAAAAAGGACAGGTTATGGCCATTATTGGTCCATCCGGTTCTGGTAAAAGTACCCTGTTACGGTGTATAAATCGCCTGGAGGAAATTGACCGGGGCAAAATTGAAATCAAAAATAAGAAATTGGTAGAAAATAACGCGGATAATGTGGCGGAATATGTTTCGGAAAAGGAATCCCGGGAGATTCTTTCCTGTACTGGCATGGTGTTTCAGCAGTTTAATCTCTTTCCCCACATGACGGTTATGCAGAATCTTCTAGAGGCGCCTGTGCAGGTGCAAAAGCGCAAAAAGGAAGAGGTTATTCCTGAGGCGGAGGCCCTGTTAAAGAAGGTAGGGCTCTTGGATAAAAAAGACTGGTATCCGTCCCGGCTGTCCGGTGGTCAGCAGCAGCGAGTGGCCATTGCCAGAGCACTGTGCATGAAACCGGATATTATGCTGTTTGATGAACCTACTTCGGCCTTGGATCCTGAGCTTACCGGTGAGGTATTAAAAACCATGCGGGAGTTGGCGGCAGAGCATATGACCATGGTGGTAGTTACCCATGAAATGGCCTTTGCCCGTGAGGCAGCTAATCACGTAGTCTTTATGGCTGATGGCGTGATTGTGGAGCAGGGGAATCCACAACAGGTTATTGATCATCCCCAGGAAGAGCGTACAAAGAACTTCCTGAAGAATATGCTTTAAATTTTCATAATAATATGATAAAATGCCATGATAGAATTTTTAAGGCAGACCTTCTTTATTAGGGAAGGATAGCGTAATTAACAGATGAAGTTCTTGGGGGAATTATAATTATGTTTTTTCTAAAGGCTAAAGGCATATATCTCCAATTGGTGGGTATAGTGCTGCTTTTAGCTGGTTTTTTTATGCTCGGTACTATAAAACCGGCGGAAGGAGCGGCTTTTTCTGAACGCATTGGTTCTATGTCCGAAATAAAGGATGTACGGGTCAGCTCGGATAAGGATCATACCCGCATAGTGGTGGATTCCACCAAGCAGTTGACCTTTGATACCAGTGTGTTGAGTAATCCCCAGCGGATAGTTGTGGATATACACGCAGCCTGGATAAATGCCAAATTAAAAAAGACTATTTCTGTGGATAGCCGGTTTGTGAAAAGCGTGCGAATTGCCCAGCATGATCAGGACACTGTACGGATAGTTGTGGAAAGCTCCATGGGGGCTAATAACCGCAAATTCTTTTCTTTGAAGGGTGGCTCGGCAGGGCATCGGCTGGTTATGGATTTCGGTAATTTCCAGCAAAGCTCCAGTGGTGCCGCAATAGATTTTGGCAAAAAAAAGGATGACTCAACAGCTTCTGCCCCTGATAATAAGCCATCGGGAAGCGAAGGAACGGTAACTGAAAATAATTCCGGCGCAAGGCCGGCAGATAAAAATGACAATGAGCCGAATACTACGGAGGAAGAGGAAGTAATTCCTGTTGTGGAGCCAGTTTTTACTCCTGGCATAAAGGGAAAGATTATTGCCATTGATGCCGGACATGGTGGCAGTGATGTTGGCGCCATAGGCCCTACAGGAGTTACGGAAAAGAGTATTACTCTGCGCATCGCTCAGGAGTTGCAAAAACAGCTGACCAGTGAGGGCGCTAAGATAATTATGACCCGGAACCGGGATATTGAGGTATCCAGCAAACGGGGCAAAGCATCGGATGCAGAGGAACTGCAAGCACGATGCGATGTGGCCAACAATAACAATGCAGATATTTTTATTTCTATACACATGGATTCCTTTACCAGTAGTACTCCTAGCGGAACCACAGGGTATTACTATGGGAAGGGCACCAAGGCCGCCATGCGCTTAGCCCAAAATGTCTCGGATGAAGTGGTGGCTACCTTGTCCACAGGTCATCGTGGGGTGAAGAGTTGTAATTTTTACGTGGTAAAGCATACAGCTATGCCAGCAATTTTATTGGAAGTGGCCTTTATTTCCAATGAAAAGGAAGAAAAATTACTTAATTCTGAGGCAGGAATCAAAAAAGCTGCAACTGGTATCGTGAAGGGGATACGCAAATTCTTTGGCTAATGTAACATACTAGTTGAATAATTAACTTATTTGTGAGGATGATAATTTTGGCAGACAAAATAAAAGATATACCAAGTGAACAGGAAATTGATCTGGCTGATGAACAGTCTTTTGAAAAAATAGAGGAAATGCTGGCCCAGCAGCGGGAGGAACGTCTTAAAAGCCTTCGCCGTCATAAGCTGCCAGCTGAGTTGACTTTGGCCGAGGCCCTTAACGCTCTTACCAAGAGTGAATTGGAGGATATACAGTATAACTTGAATCTACCTATGGCCAGTAATATTAACCGGGTAAAAAAAGCAGATATGGTAGAGGCTGTTTTACCAGAGGTTGTGAAGTTCAGCAAGATATGGTTTGTCAGCATTTTTGAGGAGCAAAAGGAATTATTTGACTATGCTTGTCAACATAAGGGCTTGCTGGGGGAACTGAAAACGGATGATTTTCGCCTGGATTACCTGCGAGGTATAGGCATTTTGTATTGTGGTCTTTCCAAGGGCAAATTGCAGTGGTATATGCCTAAGGAAATCATGGATGAGTACCAAAAGATAAATAATGGTGCTTTCCAGCAGTTGGTAACCTTTAACAGTGAGGTAGTCCGCCTGTCAGCCGGTTTGGTATTTTATTATGGTATGGTAGATTTTGATCTGCTCTATTCCATGGTTTTAGAATACGTGGACGATGATTTGGAGTTTTCCGAGTTCATTGGGATACTCTACAACGGTGGATGCTGGTGCAAGAATATTGTTGTTGGCCAGCATGAGCTGCGGAACATCAATGTGATGAATGCCGATGCTCTCCAACAGGAGCAGCTGAAAAACGATCATCTGGATTATCTTGAGCTGTCCTATGACGTGGTTTGGGATGCCGGTGAGGAAACCTATGTGGAATCTACACCAGCCTATCGTACTTTGGCCCAGTTCTTCATGAACAAGTTCTCTTTGGATGTTCTGCAATCTGCTGAGGTAGTGAAGAGCATACATAATCTGATCCAAAACGGCTATGGCATGAATGAAGTAATGCTGTTTTTAAAGGACAACAACTTTGTTTTGACTAACATGAAAGAGACGGAGACGTTGTCTGGCTTGATTGGCCGCTATAGAGATACAATTTCCATGTGGGCCCTGAAGGGGCATACCCTTACCGAGGTGGGCATAAAACCTCGGTCTCATCTGACTTTGGTTCGCAATGAGCGGAAGATTGGACGCAATGATCCTTGCCCATGTGGCAGTGGCAAGAAGTACAAGAATTGTTGCCTGGATAAAAATTATTGATAATTAATTAAAATTTTTCTTGCATTATATTTTTATCTATAGTACAATATCATTCGTCGGTGAAATACGACAGAACATTCCTCGATAGTTCAGCCGGTAGAACGACGGACTGTTAATCCGTATGTCGCAGGTTCGAGTCCTGCTCGAGGAGCCATGGCGCGTTGGTCAAGTGGTTAAGACACCGCCCTTTCACGGCGGCTTCACGGGTTCGAATCCCGTACGCGTCACCATTTAGAAATAAAGAGGATTATGATCCTCTTTTATACGGGCGCTTAGCTCAGCTGGGAGAGCGTCTGCCTTACAAGCAGAATGTCAGCGGTTCGATCCCGTTAGCGCCCACCATTTGAATTATGAGACTGTCTGCGGACAGTCTTTTTGTTATGCTTTCCTTGCTTTTTTCATGTTCCTTTACTAAAATGAAATGGGAGGGGTTGGAATGGATACACAGGAACGGCGCAAACAGTTGCTTGAATGCTTGAGTGGTGCAAAAAAACCGCTTACCGGTTCATTTCTTTCCAAGAAGTTTAATGTTAGCCGACAGATAATTGTGGGGGACATTAGCGTTATACGGGCCGGAGGCATTACCATATATGCTACGCCACGGGGATACGTTATCCCTCAGGATGAAACCTTAGGGGTTGTGGCGATATTGGCTTGTAAACATGATGACAAGCTCATGCGCCGGGAATTAGAGATTATTGTGGATAACGGTGGCCATGTCCGGGATGTTATCATTGAACATCCATTATATGGGGAAATCCGGGCGGATTTGATGCTGGCCACTAGGCACGATGTAGATATTTTTGAGCAACGGATGCAGGAGTGTGCTGGCAAGCCATTGTCCTTGATTACGGCGGGGGTGCATCTTCACACAATTGAAGTGCCTGATCAAGAGGCCTTGAACCGCATCAAGGACCAGCTGCAAGAGGCTGGTATACTTTCTGTTCAGTAGTTGACCCTGGGGGTGGTAACTATGGGTTTTTTTAGTGATTTATGGCATAATTTCGTTTTACGGGACCAAACGAATACCGAAAAGGGCTACGTAAGCGCTGATGAGCATAAGGAACTGATTGGCTGCACGGGTATAGTATCCCGGGAATTACGCCCCGCTGGCACAGTAATCCTTAATGGAGAGCCAGTGGATGTAGTTTCCGAAGGGGATTATATTCCTAAAGGCCAAGAGGTAAAGGTCGTTTCGGTAAATGGTAATCGCGTGGTTGTAAGATAAGGCAATGCCAAATATAGGAGGTTGATTTTATGGTGGAAGAAGGAATATTGGATTTGTTGGCGGATTTAAGCGGTATATGGATTATACTTATCCTCATAGCTTTGGTAGTTTTTTTCCATTTTGTACCGCTTAGGTTGTGGATTGCCGCTAAAGCTGCCAATGTGTCCGTAGGAATTTTTACTTTGGTAGGTATGCGGTTACGGCAGGTTATACCATCTCGTATCGTATACCCACTTATCAAGGCCAACAAGGCTGGTCTTAGTGTAGAGGTAAACCAGTTGGAAGCCCATTTCCTGGCTGGTGGTAATGTAGATAAAGTGGTTGATGCATTAATTGCTGCTCATCGGGCTCAGATACCTCTTCCTTTTGAGCGGTCTGCTGCCATTGATTTGGCTGGCCGTGATGTACTGGAAGCAGTTCAGATGAGTGTAAACCCAAAGGTTATTGAGACACCAGTGGTATCTGCAGTAGCCAAAAATGGTATTGAATTAAAGATCAAGGCCAGAGTAACTGTTCGAGCCAATATTGATCGTCTGGTAGGCGGCGCCGGTGAACCGACTATTATTGCCCGAGTAGGTGAGGGTATTGTTACCACTGTGGGCTCCTCAGTTAGTCATACTGATGTGCTGGCTAATCCGGATGATATTTCCAAGACAGTATTGGGTAAAGGCTTGGATGCTGGAACAGCCTTTGAGATTTTATCCATCGATATTGCTGATGTAGATGTGGGAAGAAATATCGGAGCTGAGCTGTTAACGGATCAGGCCGAAGCCGATAAACGGATTGCTCAGGCCAAGGCCGAGGAACGCCGGGCTATGGCTGTAGCCAAGGAACAGGAAATGAAGGCTTATACTCAGGAAATGGAAGCCAAGGTAGTAGAGGCCCAGGCGGAAGTTCCTCATGCTATGGCTGAAGCCTTAAAGTCGGGAAATTTGGGCGTAATGGATTATTATAAGCTCAATAATGTCAAGGCAGATACGGATATGCGTGACAGCATTAGCCGCAGTGCCTCCGATGGCCCGTTGACTCCACCGACGATTAAATAAAGTAGGTGATAGGTAATGGATGAAATATTACCGATTATAGTATTTATTGCTATTGTGGTAGTGGGGAATGCCTTGGACAAGAAAAAACCGCCGGCAAAACCGCTGCCCCAGAATTTTCCCATCCCGCCGCGGATGCCGGAACCACCGGCACCACAGCATAGGCCACATCACCCTGATGAGTACGCTCAGGTTCATAACCCTTATCAGGAGTACCTGACCCGGCACGTTAAAGAACAGGTGCCGGAAGCTGAGCAGGAGGAATCACCCTATGCCCAGGTAGAGCACAAACGGGGACTATCCCCGATCGCTCAGGCTATTGTATGGTCAGAAATCTTAGGGAAGCCTAAATCCTTTAGGAATTGAAATGAAAATTAAAACAGGACCGTGAAAAAGGATTTTTGTAGTGACCCCATAAAGTTAGACCTTAACGGTAGTAGCAATTATTTGCTACTACCGTTTTTTATGCTGCGGCATGACGTAAACGGTAATCCACTGGGCTGAGCCATCCCAGCTTAGCTTTGATT
>Ga0256405_10000765_pt1 | contig 100365 bp, 69 predicted proteins | sample RumenRJG_02DNA_FD_189096 | JGI IMG/M metagenome (GOLD analysis project Ga0256405, IMG submission 189096) | Bovine rumen microbial communities from Lethbridge, Alberta, Canada - RJG_02 | ecosystem: Host-associated > Mammals > Digestive system > Stomach > Rumen | place: Canada: Alberta...
ACAGGAGGCGATGACATTGCACTCAATGGACTTTCTAATATGTTTGCAAAACCAGAAGCGTATAATATTTTACCTTTCAAAAATTATGATACCGATGATGGTAAGCCAGAATTAGTTTCTTTCTTTATACCAGCTCATAAGTTTGCATTAACCTCAGAATATCTAGACAAGCGGGGAGTAACAAATCATATAGAGTTTAAAAAATTTTATATAGCTCAGCGTGAAAAATTAACAGATAAAGACTTCTTAAATGAATGTGCAGAACACTGTTTTACACCTCGTGAAGCATTATCTAAACATGGTGATAATATATTTGATTCTGTAGTAATATCAGAACGAATGATTCAAATAAAAGTTCATGGAGATTATATTAAACCAAAACCAATGGCTTTGTTTTGAGATAATGCATCTGGAGTAAAAAAAGTTAGAGCTGCTGAACATCCTGATTCTAAATTATTAGTAGTAGAACCTCCTGTACTAGATGAACAAGGTCAACCTTTTAAAAACTTATATGTAGCAGGTATAGATGCTATTGATATGGGTAAAGCAGAATCTGCAACAGATTATGATGTATCTGATTTTTGCGTTGTGATTAAGAAACGTCAATTTGGGCAAAATCCTCCTAAATATGTAGCTATCTATAAAGATAGACCAAATAATATACGTGAAGCCTTTGAAATTACAATGCGACTTTTAGTATGATATAACTGTAAAGCGTTACTTGAACAAACTAAGTTTTCAATTCAAACTTATTTTAAAGAACATAATATGGGACATTATTTTATGCCTCGACCTAAAGTTGCTTTAGCAGGAGGAATAAGAAATCCTAAAAAACAATTAATGGGTTTACAAGCTACACCAGCTATGATTCAGCATGGTCTTGAATTGATACAAAACTTTTTAAATGATTATTGATATACTATTGATTTTGAAGATATGTTAGATGAGTTATTAAACTATTCATATGAAAACAAACGTAAATTTGATATGATTGCTGCAATGATATGCGCAGAAATTGGTGATGAAGATATGACTGGTTTAAGTCCAACTGTTCTAAATACTATTAAAAATCAATGAAGAGATATAGGTTATTATATTGACGAAAATGGTTATAGACGTTGAGGAGTGATACCAAATGACAGAAATTGAAAAGCAAATTAAGGAAATTATTGAGGAGGTTATTGATGGTAAGTATATTGGAAAACTTAGAGTTATTACTGAACCGATTAATGACAGTACGTTATGAATGTTACTCCTCTATTTAGATTTAGAAATGACCCCAATGATTCTAGCGCATGAAGGCACAGAAGAAGAATTTAAAGAATTTATTAGAAAAGAAATAAAGTCTCGAAAACTTCAAACTGTTAAATTCTGAAAGGCAAATCTAGAGTTCGTTGGACAAAATTGTATAAAGGACTAAAATGAATAAAGACAAGGAAATCGAAAAGATTAATCAATGTATAAACGATTTAATTTACGATAAAGTCCAATTAAAAAAAGCATATAATTATTATCATTGTATTCGTGATGCGGAACAATTTAAGCATCTTGAAGATAATTATGGAATTGGGACACCAACTTCAGTTACATTTACTCCATTAATCAAGAAACATATAGATGTCCTTGTCGGAGAATATTTAGAGTTAGACCCTGATTTACAGATATCTTGCAAAGATGAGAAAACTGTTTCAGATATAATGCGTGATAAACAGTTAAAAATTCATGCTGCTGTTTTTGAACGCTTTAAACAAAAACTTCAAAATGCAATTATTCAAGTTTTACTAGAAAATAAAGAAGTAGTAAATGATCCGTTTTTTGATCAAGAAATAGCAAGGCTTAAAAAAGAAGTTTCTGATAACTATGTATCTGAATATGAGATTGCTGCGCAGAATATATTAAATTATATTAAAAATTCACGTGATATTGATTTAAAAAATAAGATGCGTGAATTGCTTACTGACTTATTAATAGCTGGAGTATGTTATTATCGAGTTAGACCTTCTGGAGGTAAAAATAATCTAAGGCTGGAAATACTAAATCCATTAGATACTTTTATTGAAAGAAATCATAATGACTTTTACTTAAATCGTTCACCTAGAGCTTTTACTAGACGTTGGTTAACTATAGATCAGATCTTAAATGAATATGATGAAGAGCTTACATCTGAAGCTCGTAATATATTAATTAATAATACACATCCTAGTAATAGAGATAACCGGCACATTTATGTTAGAGCAGCTGCTGGTGATGGTTTTAATAAAATACCTCGTGGACAATCACCTGGTTTACTAGGAGGTTTAGAAGTTTGTCCTATTAGAGAGGTTGTCGATCCCTATTATAACTACAATGCCAATTTATTACCTGTATATGAGTGCGAATGAATTGAATATGAAAAAGATAAATTAGTTCGTCATGAAGGTATTAAAATTGGAGAAGAAGTTTATATAGTACGTGGGGAATCCGAAAATGTAGTTAGAAGTGTGTCTAATCCAAAAGATTGTACTTTATCAATAAACGGAATCTTTTTTGCAGACAAAAATGGAGCACCTTTTAGTTTGATTGTAAATACTATGGACTTACAGGATTAAGATAATGGTCCTGTCTAAATCCCGTGAATTGCTGGAAAGCTAAAACTTTATGTCATGCTAATCAGCAGCCAAGCCTTATTTAAGGAAGGTTCAACGACTATTATGTAGAATTCAAGCGAATTCGAAGCGCGGGAATATTATAAAACAACGTAAATTAAAAAATAAGTAGTTATGCCTAAAAATAGACTTAATGAAGTTGAGTACAAACAAAAAGTAAATGATCTCTATAATGGAGATATTGAAGTTATAGGAAGATATAAAAATTTATCTTCTCCAATATTAGTAAAAGATAAATACGGAGTTTTACAATTAAAACAAGCCAATTTTATATTTAGTGCAAGACCTACTATAAAATGTGCTTTAAATAAAACTGAGTATTTTATGAATCAATTGAGAGATAAATATCCTGAAATTGCCAAAAAAATTAAGCCGGTTTCTGAATATATTGCAATGAAAGAAGATATGTTATTTGAAACTAAATATGGTATAGTATCAACTTATCCTGATGCTCTAATGGCTGGGCATGAGCCTAATGTTAGAAGCGCTATAAATAGAAAAGAATATATGAGAAATCAGTTAAGGATGCTATATGATTATAAATACGATTTTATTATTCACTCTACTAACCGACATGAAGGTAAGTGCACTTTAATATGCCCAATTCATGGAGAAGTTGAAATTGATAATGATTATGTATTTGAAGGCTGTGGATGTATAAAATGTAATACAAATTGAACAAAAAGTGATACTTTGTACGTTATAAAATTAACAAATGAATTTGAATCTTTTTATAAATTAGGTATTACATATATAAAAAATGGAAATCCTCGAAGATATAGAGATTATAAAAAAATGGGTTATCAAGTTGATGAATTGTACTTACATACTTATAACTCTTATACCGAATGCTGAGAAAAAGAATTTGAACTAAAACAATTAATTAAACCTTTTCTTTATCAACCAAAAATTTGAGAAAACGATAGTTCAACAGAATGCTTCGGTAAAAATTTATTAGACGTTGTTATTGAAAATTTATAATATATGATATAGTCTGATCTCATATGAAAATATGAGCTGCATATGCGGGTGCAAAATAGCGAATTGCACTGAACAAAATACATTATGATTTAACCTTATTCTATAGAGATAGTTTAATTGCTAATAGTGGTACATTAGGTGATTGAGTTGATGTAAATCACTTGCCTGTATTTTTAGGAGAAGAATTACCTGAAAGATTACAAAAATGACTTGCTTATAAGAAGCAAGGAATGGGTTTATTTGATTCTTCTCAAGAAGGAGCTCAACTATTAAATACTACATTTAATGGATTTGACGATACACTTAAAGCTCAAATGATTCAAGCTTTTGACTTAGTACTACAAAGTATAGAAAATCAAGCTAGTTCTATTACTGGTGTATTTGCAGAAAAACTTGGAGGTATTCAACAAAGAGACGCTGTTAGTAATGTAAAAGTTGGTATTAGACAATCTACTTTACTAACTAAACAGTATTTTTCTGCAATGGACTTACTATATAAAGAGGTAAATTATGATTTGTTAAATCTTGCTAAAATAGTATACAAAAAAGGTATTTGCGGTACATTAATTAATGGTAATAAATTAAATCAAATATTTACAGCATTGCCTAAATATTATACAATGACTGATTTTGATATTCATATTCAAGATAGTACTGAATTATTTCAAGCAAAAGAAAATCTTCGTGCATCTAGTATGGAACTTATTAAAGCTGGTCAGGCAGATCCAACAATGATAGTAAATATCATGCTTGCTAAAAATATAACAGAACTTCGTAATTATATTTCTGACGCTGTTAAAACTCAGAAAGAAGAAAATAATACTATTGGTCAGTTACAGCAGCAAGCACAAGAATTGCAGCAACAGGTTCAACAACTTAGTAAACAAGCTAATCAACTTCAAGAAGAAAATAATAATCTTAAGAAACAGCTTGAAAAGAATAGTAATGCTAAGATTGAAATTGAACGTCAAAGAGTTGCAATTGAAGAACAAGAAATGAGAAACAAGAAGGAGTACGATGATCGTATTGCAAAAGCAAAAGAACGTCAAGTTGATGTTGAGTTTTTACAATTATCTGACGGTAATCCTTATAACGATAAAGTAAAAGACTTATAATATGGATAGTAGACTTTTTATGGAAATTGGCATTGATAATAATGGCGATTTGTATGTAGTTGATCAGTCTCCTTATGAACGTTGAATTGAAGAAGCTCAACCAGATCTTAATCATGTTGTATATGAAAGAGTTATTGAATTCTCAGAGGATGATGAAAAATTAACAATTGTTGCTCAAAATATAAGTAATGCCGATTCTATTAATACTTTAAAAGCTGATAAAGTTTTTGAATTGCCTAGAGATGGATTTTATCACTACCAAAAAATTATAGTTCCTGTTCGTGATCATAGAGGAAGCTCTGATGTATATTCAGATGGAGTTAATTTGTTTTTATATGATGAAGACGGAGAACATGAAATTGATTTTACAACAGCATTTGATTATGTAAATGATGTAAATACAGGAAATGCTTTTTGATTCGACGATTATGTCTTTAGTATTTATAATTTAATTAAATGCTATGTTCTTACTGAAAAGCAACGTATCGCAAACTGATTAAAAAATAACTGTAAAGCTGATTGCGATATTGTTTCTAGTATTAATACAAAAGCTGATATTTTAATGGCTGCTGTCACAGTACTTACTTATTTGATATCTAATAGACAATTTTTGGAAGCCTATAGATTGTTAAACGGTTTACGTACATGTAATAGTTTATGTGAAGATTTTATTGATGATATAAAAGGATGCGGTTGTGGAAAATCTGTATAAACGTTTATATAATTTATTAAAACAAGAGATAGCCGATTTAAACATCGGCTATCCTTATAATGAAGCCAGATTAAGGCAAATGAGAGAACTTTGCCACGTTATTATGTATTTAAAATATGTAGAAGTGGGAAGTACGGATCCTATGCAAATTTTCCAATTCTATGACAACTTATAATAAACTTCCATATTCAAATCAATTTGAGAGAGGCCATTCTTTTAATTGAGCAGGTCATTGGAAAGAAGGTAAATATTACTATAACGATTCTTACGTTACTGATTTTGTAGTGTACAATAATGCAGTTCTTGTATGTAGAAAGAATCATATGTCGTCAAGTGAATTGGAACCAAAAATAATATATATTGATGGTAAAATTTCAGATGTAGATTCTTCTTATTGAGAATTTGTTTTAGGATTAGATAATAAAGGTATTGTGTCTTCTTCATCATATATTTCTTCAGCAACAGAAGAAGACAAAGCATTGGACGATTCTGTTGTAATTGGAGAACCTTATCTTAAAATTATTTATTTATCTGGAGCATACGCTTATATTCCAGCTAAAGATTTAGCAATTGGCATTAATGTAGGTTTACCTATGATGACACAACAAATGCTAGATTATTTACCTGAAGAAAGTGCTGTTGATGATTATGTTTTAATACCGGATGAAACAGATATTACAGATAATGGATTAGGTGGAACTTACTTAAATATATTATTTTCTGCAATTAGAAAACTACAGGCGGAAGTTGTAAGATTAAAAAATTCATTTCGATTTGGAATAGATTCTTATACCGGAACTGATACAGTATCATCGGAAATAGTTAGTGAATATTCTAGTATTCAAGAAGACGAACCTTTATGATCTATAGAAGAAGATGATTTATCGGAAATATCGGATGCTACAATTGATTTTGAAGATCCTTTTATTCAATTAGAACCTAGATCTGCTATAAATTATGATAGTACAGGATATGCTGAAATATTAACTAGTGCATCTACAACTGAAGCAATTTCAAACGCATACAAAGAAATAACAGATACAAAAATTTTTTTATATCTTACTGTAGATAAGCCAAATATAATTATAAATTTAAAAGAACGGTTTGATTTAAATTCTGATATTAGTATTGATTTAAATTCAATTGTTAGCAATTATAATACATTAAACGAAAAGTATAATATTTGTATTCTTGTTTCTAGGAAAATGTTATTAGAAGAAGATAATACAGAATATGGCAAAAACTATATATGAATTTCAATTGGTTATTTTAATACTAATAGAATAATTAAAGAAGGTTATTATAATTTATATACTAATTCTTTACAAAAGAATTTATATGAAATTAGTGGTAAATATTATATAAATTCGGTTACGTTTAATAGCTTATCTATTTATAAATTTAACGCATATTCTAAATATCAAGATTTTAGTCATGAGGTTATTCAAAGCCAACCTGATGACAGTGGATATAAATATAGAGCTGCCCATATTACAATTAGAGCTGTAAAATCATTAAGTGAATTAGAATCTATAACAGATAGACTTCAAATTAACGAATTGGTATGACAAGATGATCAAAATATATTATGAATTAACGGAAAAAATGGCCCAGTTCCTATAAGTGGGTCTAGCATTAAACCTGATAGTGGTATGACAGAACAAGAAATGATTGATAAATTGGAGGAACTTGGCATTGTATATATTGATAATAACGGATTACAATTATCAAATATTTCAGACGTTACCTTCATTAATAGTGATACAAATAAGAAATTTAAATTTACTGTAGATTCAGAAGGAAATTTAAATAGTCAAGAATTACCGGCTTCTACATTAGCAAATAGAGTAGCATCTCTATCTCCTGAATTAAGTACAAATGAAGAAATAAGAGGTTTTGTTGCAAAATTATTTGCTACTGAAAATAATATAAATCCTACTACTGGTGGCGATTTAAAGTTAAATTCGGATAGAATTAAAATAGGAGCTATTTATGCGCCATTAGTGGGAGATACTAAATTTGGATGCTCTCATGGATATATAGAACTAGAAAATACATCTGATAAAGATTTTCCTTTAGAAGGATGTTATTTACATTATGTGCATCCTAATGAAACAAACGATTCTATTTTTGATTGTGAACATTTGGCTTTAGACGGAATTCTTCCTGCATGAGGTACATATTTAATTAGATGTAAAAAATATGCAGATCCTGAGTTAGATGAAGATGTGTTTATTAATGTAAATTCTTTTGATAAAGAATGATACATAAACGGAGAATTATTAGATTTAACTCACAATACAACAGCTTTTTATGGATTTGCATTAACTTATGGTAACGAAGTAAATGGAAGTGAGGTTGGAGCAGCAACTGTATTTAAAAAATCTAATAGCGCTGACACAAAAGCTCCATATTTTTATGTATATAATTTTATAGATGCAATTTTCTTTAATAAACACCCTGCTACTACAGCAGGAACATGAGGTAAAAATACTTGTAGTTCATACAGCAATACTATAACAAAAAATACATTTGAACTTGACCCGGCAAAGCAAGCATATCAAGCTTTAACACAATATGATAGTTCTAGAATAAGATTAGATAATGTTACAAATGATATTCAATATTTAAATTTAGATAAAGAATATATCGAATTTCCTAATTCTGATGATAAATATCCTGTAAATTTATTTACTCCAAAATCATCAAAAGAACATAAAAATGTTTCTGTTGACAAAACAAAATTAGATAAAAATAAACCAAATATGGTTACTTGTTCTTTTGGTATAGATATATATACTACAAGAACTTTTAATTGAATATCTTGTGGAGAATTCGATGAATACGTTTTTATAAAAAATGGTGAAAATAATTGATTAAAGTTCGAATCTTATAAATCTGGAGATGAAAATAAAACAATGTCATCGGAAAATATTGCAAGAAAAGAATTTGGTTCAGTAGCGATAAATAGTATTTATAAAAGAATTGTAGGTAATTTTCCAGGAGACGGAACCCATTATACTTCTCATAAATGTATAATACAATTTAATTTTGGATTACCGACAGATATAAAAACTGTATATACTTATATTGTTGGCAGAGCTGATAAAAATGGCAATCCTGATTTTGAACATTGTTCAGAAGAATATACTTTTACGTTGTATCCAACATCTTATACTCCTAGAATTTATCAAATTACAGATCAACAAGGTTTTCATTGAATTGAATATCAGGTATGAGCGGCGGCTGCAAATAAAATTAATGAACGTATAATATCGGATACGATTAATGAAAATATCATACCTATATTGATAAATACCGGAGATATGACTCAAAATGGTACTAGAATCAATGAATGATTGGATTATTATAATGCTGGTAAAGTATTATTCAATCATCTGGAACAAATGAACGTTGTTGGAAACAATGATCTTTGTGATACAAATATAAATATCTTAGGTACAGGTGACGATATTGGAAAATCAAATGGATATTATTTTCACGTATTTTATTGTTATGAAGTAAACGAAGATAATCTTCCTGTTATTACTAGAGATAGTGATGAAGTAATAAAATATATACCGTCTTTATATTATTTTGATTCAAATAATTATCGTTTCATCATGATTAATAGCGAATTAACTTATGAAAATTGTAATAATTGATTTGATAAGCATTATAATGGACAAGTAGTAAATGTTTATACAGGATGAGCTATACCGGTTTCTGGTAACTCTGCTGGATATTGTGATAATTTTACAACTATTTATACTATGATTTATCGTATGTTGAATACCAAAAATACGAAAAATGCAATAGCTGTTTGTCACGAAATGCCGTTTACTGTAATTACTAAGGATGGTTTAACAACGCAAGCAAATGTTTATGGAAACTATCGATCATTAAGCAAAGCAACTAACGGATTTAAAGCTTCTTTGGTTGGGAGCCATACAAATCAATTAACTGGAAGTGATATTAAAGCTCCACATTGATTAAGTCGATTATTTGAATACTTTCAAGTTAAACTTTGTATAGGTGGACATAAACATACATATGCTTGTACATATCCAATTAGAGAAAATTATTTTTATACTGTTAACGATACTGTAATAAATAGTGCTAGTGGTCCTATGCCTATGCAAGAAACATTAGAAAATGATAACACAAGTTGAATATATCCTGATGATTATGAAACAGAAGGATTGAGAGGGTATAACACAAGTAAAAAACCATATGTTAAAGGTCCTGTTGTATCAAGTGTTCCTGGAGATGGATATTTTTCACCAATGATAGTTGATAATAATTTAGAAGGTGGTGTTACATATTTTATGTGCCAGGCAACTGGATATAAATTAACCTCTAATAAAGAATTACCAAGTAATTATCAACATTTTTCCAAATTAATACCACAAACTGGTAAAAAAGCAAATGGCGATGATAAAGCAGATGGAAACCAACAATATCCAATGTTTTCTATTATTAGTATGTCTGGAAATACATATTTAATTAAATTATTACGTATAACAGATATTAAAGATGATGCAAACGATCATGTGTTTACGCAACAGCAATACGGAACAGGAACCCCCGCTTTTCAATATGCAACAGAAACATTAGATTCTAGATATTGTACTTGATCAACAACCGAAACAGCAATAATTTCAATATAATATGAAAAGAAAAGGTAATATAAATGTAATTACTGATAACGATGTGATTGTTACCGGTGCATCAAATGCCGGTAACAATCTTGATGTCGTTGTTGAAAAGATGAGTGAGGATATTTTAGATTTAAAAAGTCAATTAAAATGAACTCATAAATATGGTGCTGTAGGAAGCGGTTCTGGTGGTGGAGGAGGATCTCTTAAATGAAACCTTACTGCTACATTAGACGGACAACCAATTAGTTCTGGAAATATTATTAGTTTAAGTAATGGAGCCTCTACTTATTCTTTAAGAATTGCTGTATCAGGAGGTTCTTCAGAATATAATGTAACATACAATTATAATAATAATCCGCTTGTTGTTACATTATCTTCTAATAATAATTGAAAAACAGAAATTCCAATTAAATTATCAGCAAATGGAAATATTACTATAGAAGTTACAGATAATATACAAATTAAAAATGTCTATGCATCTTATATCGTCGTACCTTTTACATTTGGTGATTTACAACTTGTAAATGAAAATCTTGATAAATATCTAAGTAATGATATTTATATAGATCGTGCATCTGAAAATGGATTATATATTAAATGTGATTATGATATTGTTGTAAACGCAGAATGTACATATACATGAACATTTATAGATGAAGAACCGATATCTGGCACAATCGAAAATAAAAATGGATATTTGCTATATCAAATTCCAGAAAAATATCTTGATGATGAATACGCAAATTCTTATAATGTTAAACTTTCTATTAGAATTTCTCCTGAAAATCAAGAAGCTAGAATTATAAATAAAACTATTACATTTAACTTAATACCTTCTACAATTTATTTAAAATTGTTACCACAAGTTGGATTAATTTATGATTCTGAAATAGAGAGTGAAGATATATATAAATATAGCATTAATAGAGAAATTGCGTTTAGTTGTAGAATATATCAAGGCGTTAATCAATCTAGAGAATGTTCTGTAGTTTATTGAAAAGACGGCGATACAGAATCTGCGTTAACCCATAGAAGTAGAGAAGGTGAAACATTTACACTTAAAGTATCTTATGATACACCAGGTTGACATAGTGTTACATTTCGTTACTCAATGGGTTCTTTTTCTGGAGAAGTTACTAAATATTTATATTGCCAAAAAGTAAGTTCAGATTATAATTGATTTAAACCTAGTGTTGTTCCATCATTACAATATTTTTATAAAGGTTACGAAACTACAAAAACATTAGAAATTAATGAACCAATTACTACATCAAATATACAAGTTTATCGTTCTAATGTAAACAATATTATATATCATTTTGGAACAAAACCAGATAATATTGGAAATATATTAATTAATATTGGAATTCAATATAGTGAAATTAATAATACATCTGATCCTATATGTATTATTAGAAGTAATGAATACGTATCTACTAATGAATTTATTACTGTTTATCAAAACAAAATAGTATTTAGTGGAGTATTTGGTGGACAAGAACAAAAATGTAATTTTTTCTTACATAAAGAAGAAAATTATAGCGCCGGTGATTTAGATAATTATCATTTAATAACAATAGCAATATCTCCTGTTTATGAAGATTTGATTCAACAGCAAATTTATTATGAATATGAAATATATTTAGATGGTGTGTTGGAAGGTGCATTAAACATATGGCCAACCGCTGTAAAAATATTAGGACTTGTTGAATTTTGTCCTGGAAACTATTCTATTAATCATTTTTCTGTTGATTATTTTTATAACGGAGGTAGTGTAAGTAGTGTACATGATTCAGATATTAATTATTACTATTATAGTTATTTAATTAAATCAAGAAATGATTTGGATGTAGTATCAGCAGAAGATACAAATGTTTTAAATTTTTTATATGACTCTAGTACTAATAAAGTTAATTACTATATGGATCATGATTTAGTTCATGTAGAAAATACTTTATATGATAATATTGCAAGAAACATAGAAATACCAACTTTAGTAGCAAGAGTATCTAAAATACAGGAAACTATACAAAATCAGCCAAGTATTTATGATTGAATTAATAGAAATTATACTCAAGATTCTACAGACGAACTTGCAAAAGCTAAAATAATACTTAACGAATTAAGATGGGGAAAAAATAAAACAGAAACTTCTGCTATAAATGTTCCGGATGGATTTAGTAATTATCATTTTTATTTAAAATTACAAGGTTCATCTACAATGAACAATAAATCTAAAAACTTTACATTAGGTTTAGAAACTTCTGATGAAGGTGATCAAACAATTTTGTTATTTTCTCCAAACTATCAAAGAGACGATTATAGTAGTTTTTTACATGAAACACAATTTACATTAAAAGCGGATGTTGTTGATTCTGCCCATACAAATAACGTAGCAATAGGACGTTTTGTTAATGAAAATAATAAATTTGATTATTATATAGGACAAAACGCTTCTTCTGATATATTAAAACATGTTAGACAATGTTTGGACGGTTTTCCTATATTAATGTATTTAGAGGTTGTAGATGGAAGTAATGTGGATACTTATTATCTTGGTGTATATTCTTTCAACTTAGGACGAGAATCTTATTTTAATTTAGGATATTGTGACTTAAGTCAGCTTAATCCAGATTATATAGATAATGCAACTAATACATCATTCTCGTTTACAACGGTTGGCTATGGAGACCAAAAAGGTTTAAAACCATTAGATGGTTTTGCTGCTGCTGAGGTGCAGGATAATAGTAAGTATTGGGATTTTTCTCAATTTGATAATACAATTTTATTTCAACAAAATAATGAACGTGCTAATTTCATGTTTGGAGATATTGTAGCTGCAGATAATTCTGAAGCAACGACTAGTATTAAAAATTTTGTTGAATCTGTATCATTAGGTGGTGGATATTTATTTTCTGAAATGGGCAAAACATTTGAGGCTGTTAATAATGTGGAAAATCCAGAAGATATGTCTGTATTATATCATAAACCAAATGTTGTGCCGGATTACAAAATACAATATCAACGCAATGGAGGCATGTATTACCAAAAAATAGAAACTTTATCCCCGGCTACTTACAATGACTTATTTAATTGTATAGGTGGTATAGCAGATGACACATTAATTAAAGGAAAACTTAATTATAATAGTTTAGCATATTATTATACTACATGTATGGCTTTTGGACTTGTAGACTCTGTTCAAAAGAACTTAAATATAAAGACTTGGGATAATTCAGAATATGGTTTATTCTTTTATGATATGGATACTTGCTTAGGAAGAGATAATGATGGAAACCCAACTTCGTATTTTTGTTTCTCAGATTATTGAAAATCAGACATAAAAGAATATGATTCTGAAGGCAATCTTATAGATAGAACTTTACCAGAAGACGTCAATAAAGTTGCAGAAACGATTGTAAATAATGGAGTTACTGTATATCGTGATTATTTTCCTCTATCTAGTGATATAACTGGATATGATATACCAAGTTCATATTTATTTGCTATTGCAAAATACACAAAAGCCTTAAGTGCTTATGATTCAAATCCAAATTTTTTATCTCCACAAACCATTTATGGAAAGTGGCGTACAGTTAATGGTCCACTAGAAACAGCTAAAAAATTTATTGATAAGTATTATGGATCAAATTTGGCTGGTGTTCCAGATTGTATGTTAAATCTAAATTATAGAAATAAATATTTATATTATAGAGAATCAGACGAAAATAGAATTGGCTTTTCTAATGTATCAAAATATTTATTTGGTAGAGGTGTAGAAGTAACAACAGAGTGATTAAAAGGTAGGCTACATATATTGGATGCATATTTTAATATGGAAAATGAGGATATCATTATCTATAGTGGAAATACAACGTATATGGAACCAAAAAGAATTACAGTCGGTCTCGAAAACAATCAGGATGTTGTTATATTGAAAGATATTTTCCAAGCAGCAAACGAACCTTGAAGAAGGGACACCAGTGTTTTAGAATTTGTAGTAAAAGCTCCTGCATATACACCCTTAATTATTCAAGGCTCTACATTTTTTAGTCAATATCTTTTAGAAAAAGATAACTTTCCATATACAATAAGAACTTCATTTAATGGTAAACAAACGTCTGTTTTTGGTGGATCTCAGTTATGAACAGATTTAAATAGTATTAACTCCTTTGTTAGTTCTTCATCTTCTGATAACGGAAATCCGTTGTACATTAATAATAAATATTTAGAATATCTAAATGGTACCGACGGTGTTTATACAGGAGGATTTAATTTTGTATTACCGGCTGTAAAAGAAATTGTTTTAAATAGTCCTGGTTATATTGGAGCACTATCAATCGATAATTCTTTTTATAATTTATCATATATAGATATTTCTAAATCTAGTATAGTATTAACCGTAGATGAATCTAGAGTTACAACAATAGATGCTCGTGATATAAATAGTTCATCGTTGACATTAGTTAACTGTAATAATTTACAATCCGTTTTGCTGAACGGAGCGTCTATTAATTCATGTGATATTCGCCCTGCGTGAACAAAAGATATAAATTTATCAGAAAATAAAATAAAATCTTTATCTGTTGCTGGAAAAATGGAAAATGATTCTTATGGAACTTTGGAGATTTCTAATAATTCTACAATAGAAAATATTAATTTTTCTGAATTTAATACAGTTAATATATCAGATTGTGCTTCATTAAAAACTGTAGTTCATTCAGATGATCCACCTGTATTGACATCATTGACTATAACCAATTGTACAGAACTAACGTCATTAACTGTACTTGTGGATAAGTTAACTACATTAAACTTAAGCGGATGTACTAGTTTAACAAGATTAATACTAAAAGGTAGTGATTTTACTAAATTACGAAAATTAAATTTATATCAAACCAAAGTTGAATATATCGAATATGATGACGATACAGATACAAGTTGTTTAGATTTATCAAGATTTACTAATTTAGCTACAAGCTCTTCTACAAACACTGCATATGTTAGACTTGGAAGTAATCCTGCAGTTAGAGTAATTAAATTAAAAAATGTTAGTTCGTCTCCTGTTTATTTATCATATAATTTACAAGGATGTACTAATTTAGAAAGAATTTATGGAAATATAAGAATCAATGTAAGTGCTTGTTTTAAAAATTTAAGAAAATTTTCTATTCATGGGCCTGATTTACAAAATGTAATATGGCACGGTGAATCTGTATTAGATGGGACTAGGGTAAGATATCCTAAAGATATAACATCTGATTATTTTAGTGATGATCCAAATGCAACAAATATAACATTTTATACAAGCACATGTACAGAATCATTTTCTACAACTAATTGTACAATATTTGATTATTATTACATACTTTCTAATTTAGGAAATGGTAAAAATTTAGGATCGTTGTTCTCATATCCACAAAATACAGCGTATGGGCGTTTTAATATAGAAAATGATAATAATCCTGATATAAGATTATTTGAAAATTGTTCTGCGGTAACGTCTTTATCATTTTGTTTTGGTTATTCTGCCGGTTCAAATCATATATATTTACAATCTCCTACTATAAGCGAGAATACCGTTGTAACAGATGATGGCTTATTTTCAGCATTAATCAATTGTACAAATATTAATGGTATATTCTATTCATATAGTTATGTATGCGATAGATATTTGTTTAGAAGAAAAAATGGTAATTATAAAATAACAAGTTATACGTATTTTACTCCAAATCATGTTTTAAACAATCCTCCTGAAAATTATTCATGATCTACAATTGTATCAACTTATACAAATTATAAAGAAAATACTGGAAATTTAGAAGGATTTTTTACTAATTTGCCGTCCATAGCAACTATTACTGGATTTTTTAATGGAGTTGGATATATAGATTATTCAAAAATATTTATTATACCAGAAACTGTAACTACATTAAAAGGTGCTTTTGTAAGCACTAGAGCGTATTGTGATAATTTTATTTTAGAAAATTACTTCTCGAATCCATCAACTATTCAATATTTATTAAATAGTTTTAGAATGACCGGATCAATAACAGAAGATTATTATGTTAATATGGAACTTAACAATAATACATTTTCTAAATTTATCAATATTTTACAAATAGGATATAGTACTTCAGCCCCATTTGATGTACCAGATTATACAGGCAGTTGTTTTGCTGGGTTTAGTAAAAAAATTAGTGCAGATGGATTTCCATTTAATATTTTTGCAAATAATACTAAAGCAACGAAATTAATAGCAATTTTTGCTAATGCAACATCATCTGTTAATTATAGTAATTTAAAATTACCAAATGATTTATTTAGAAATAATACTAAATTAACTGATATTACAGGAATGTTTTATAACATGAACGTTAATTATCAATTATCAGATGACGAAAGTATTAATTTTAAAAACTGTGAAAATATTCAAATTTTAGATTATGCGTTTGCGGAATCAGCCACTAATAGTAAATTACCATCATTAAGTGGTAACATTCCTTATAAGTTTTTCTGGCATGGTGAACAAAATGTAAGTAAAACTTATTATGGTACGAACGAAAGAGAACCTATTTACGAAAATGAAGAAATTGTTGGATACGAATATATTAATCCTCAACCATATACGGTATATACTAAAAATGTTAATACTACAATATCTTCTATGCGATATTGTTTTCAACATTCAAATTTATCCGCTTATGTTAACACAGATATAGACTCTTATATAGAACCTAATCCTTCATACGCACCATATACTTATTATTCAGAATCAATAAACGGTACATTTAAAACTAATAATAATATCGATAATAGAGAATATACGTTTATTTGAGCTTTTGATGGATCCAATTTACCTTCTAATTTTACTAGTATAACTAAAAATAATTATGAATTATTAGACAGAACTATAAGTAGCGAATTAGCGGATATTGATTCGGATTGTACATATGAAACTGTTACTTATCCTACAGGTGGAGGCATTGGAAATCCAATTGTGTCTAGTAATTATATTGCTCCACCAGATTTGCTAAGATATTGTACAATTAAATGCGATATAAGAGGTTTATTTGCATATAGTGGTGTCCAAGGATGAGATTATAGTAGCAATAATTCTGGTGGATACAATCAATACGGTTATGGTTTAACTGGTAGAATTTGCCCATATATGTTAAAACCAGTATACGAAACAGAAAATTTAGCAAATTTATTTAGATGCTGTAAAAAATTAAGTTATTATAGATATAATGTTGAAAATAGGGGAGACGCTTATTTAATTCCAGAAGATTTCTTTACATATGCTAAAAAAGTTGTAAACTTAACAAGTATGTTTGAAGATACGTTGCAACCTCAATTATCTAACTTATCTACAATATTTAAACCTTTAACTGGAACATTAACAATAACAAGATTATTTTACGCATCTTATTGGGATGGTAATAAATATCCAGGTATATATACACAATTATCAAATGCTTTTAATACACATTCCATCGCAAATATGGAAAAAGCTTTTTGTATTACAACTGTTGCCAGTAACGAACCAACAAATAGAATTAGAGATCAGTTTGTTAAATTTAGCAATATGTTTAATACAAGATATAAGAAAACTACATATTCGACAAACTTAGCTTATTCTGATGTATTTAGAGGATATAGAAAAATAGGGGATGGTGAAAATGAAAGATTTGGTATAAAAACTCTTGTGGATAATAATATTACTAATAATTATACTTTATAAATTAAAATATTTTTATTATCTTTGCACAAAACTATGTAGGTATGAAAAAAGATATAAAAATTAAATATAACGACGCTTTCGGAACAATCCACTCTCGTGACTATTATAAAGGTAAATCCTTTCATTATGCAGGAGAGTGGACTTCTGGAGCACACTATTTTAGTGATGACTATAATGTAGATTTCATTGTTAAAGATAATTGTTTACTTGCTTGTTCTCAAAGTCATTTTGCAACTTTAGATAACGAACCAAAAAATTTTATTTTAGATTCTAATGGTAGTCCTATAGGAATTGCGTCTAGATGATGAGATTTTGTTTTAACTGGCGTTCGAGGATATACTCCAAAAATTAAAGTTGAAGACGACGCTTGATGAGTATCATATGATGGAGAAAGAACTTGAGAAAAATTAACAGATCTTGTAGATACACACTGAGGTGAAGAAACTGATAATACTATACAATTATCTGTTAATAAAGTTATATATACTTTAAATAAAGAAGTAAAGCCTATTACTGACAATGAAATAGATACTATTTTAAGTGAATTTAATATAAAACATTATGTCAGAGAATAAATTTTTAAATGCAAATGGTTTACGGCATGTTATCTCTGATTTAAAAGAGTATTTTGATACTAAAGAATTTATTGTAGCTACTGCACTTAATGATTTAAATGATAAATTTATTGATCAATCGTTAGGTATACAATATGACACTACTGCAGGATGAAATAGTAGAGTTGGATATATTCCTAAAGCTGGGGCACTTATAATATATTCAGATTATAAATCTATTGAAAAAGATGGAAAAACGGTTTTAATTCCTGGTTTAAAAGTTGGTAGTGGCAACGCATATGTTCAAGATTTAGCATTTTTAGATGAAGCTTTGGTGCAACAGATAGTAAACCATATAGATGATAATGTAAGACATATTTCTGCTGCAGAACGTGAATTTTGAAATAATAAATTAAACGTTAATGACCGTGCAGAAGTTGAAAATGAAAGTTTAAAATTTAATCGCGATTAACAATGGCAATAAACGATAGTGCCCCGTATATTTCTAAGGTTACGTTACCTTCGGGGAATACATATACAATAAAAGATGCTGCAGCTAGAGAGGCTATTGCTGCACTAGAAGGAGGATCTTATTTTTTAGGTGTAACTACAACAGCTTTAACAGACCAAGCAACAACCAGTCCTATTAAAATTGATGGAAATGATGTAACTCCAACTAATGGTAATATAGTTGTTTATGGTAACGCTGAGTTTGTATGAAATGGTTCTAAGTGAATTGAATTTGGCGATTTATCTACTTTAGGTGATTTGGCTACTAAAGATAGTGTGGCTTTAAATAAAGGTACTGGTGATAATGTACTTGGTGAATCTACTACTTTTACTAATGCCAGTTCATCTGTTACTTTTACCGGAGGCACTACAGATAAAGTACTTGGAGAATCAACTACTTTTACTGCGTCCACACCAACTATTACAGTTACACCCACTACTACTAATATTAAAGCAACTGCTTCTGGTACTGCTGTAGGAGCTAATGGTACTGCACAAGCAATTACTGGATTTGGCACACATACTACAGATACATTTGTAAAATCAGTATCTGCAGAAACTAATAAAAAGCTTGTTACGACTTCTATAGTTCCAACAAATGGCACAGAAACAGTATCTAAAGTTACTAAAACTGCTAGTAAGCTTGTTACTACATCAATTCCTAATGTTACAGCCAATACAACTGTATCCATACCTAATGTTACTGGTAATACCAGTGTTACAGCAAACAAATCTACATGAAGTTTTACTATGGGTACTGGTACTGGCGCTGAAACTTTAATTATAGGTGGTAGTAATGGCAACGATGTAACAGCATCTAAAGTTACATTAGGTACTGCAATATCTGCATCTAAAGTTACACTTGGTACAGCTATTACTGCTGCAACTGGAGCTGTAGCTAGTACAGGAACAGGTAGTGATATTGTCACGGCAGTTAATATTTCTGATAAAACTGTTGCTAAAACAGGTACTGCTGTTACAGTTGCAACAGGAGCTACAGATGCTGATGGTACAGGAGATGCAATAGTTACAGGTGTTACTATAGGTGAATCTGCATCAGCTATTACTGCATTAGGCACACCTACAAAATCAGCTTGTTTAACAGGTGTTAAAGTAACTACACAACCTACTATAACATTAGCTACAGGAGCTACAGCTGGTACAGGTGTTATTTCTGTTGCAACAGGTATTGATTCAGCAACTTCTACACAACCCACAATTACAGTTGGCACTAATGATAAAGTTACAGCTGTTACTGGTATTGGCACAGGTACTGCTGCTGCACAAAAGATTACAGTTGGAACAAATGATAAAGTTAAAGTTGCTAAATTTGATGATCTTTCTGTAACGGTATCTTAAATAAAGTATTATGGCAGACGTTAGTAAGATAAAATTACCAAGCGGTAATGAATATAATATTAAAGATGCTCGTATTACCGGAGTAGATTCTGCACCTACTTCCGGTAGTACAAATGTTGTAACTTCAGCTGGAGTTTATAATGCTATATCTGAAGCAAAAGCTCCTTTACAATCAGTAAGTTATAAAAGCGCATGATTAAGTACTTCAACTTATACTAATCATTTACTTATGAATGTAAAACCTATTGATTGAGAAAAGGTTTATACAATTAAATATAGATTAAATTGTTCTATTGAAAATACAGAAAGTAGTAATACAGAATCTTTAGTCACCTTTCAATTTACTAAAGATGTTTTACGTTCATATTACGTTGAAAACGCGGTTACAAATACTGCTCGTAAATCTTTTTATCAACATTCTGCATATCCTGTTAGCAGCACAGGATTTAATAATGGTTTTGGGGCCTGTGTTGGTATTATAATACATCCTTCTACAGCTTCATATTCATATGCTGGATCATCAAGTTACAGACTTGTTAAGATTGATTTATTAGAAGCTATTAATTGTGAAGTTGAACTATTTAATAAAGACTTACAAACGATAGATATACCAGTTAATACTTCAACTACACACATGGCTAATGTTGTAATTTCATCTGCAACAGGTTTACAAGAAACTGGTGATGCTAATAATACATATGCAAATTATAGTTTTGGTAATAGTTATGGAATTTGTACAACTGTAGGAGAAACATTAGCAAAAACATCAGCAATTAGTAATTATACTTTAACACAAGGTGCGGTAACTACAATTTATTTTGAAAATGCAGTTCCCGCAAGTTCTACTTTAAATGTAAATACTAGAGGCGCTAAACCAATATATTATAAAAATGAACCTATAACAAATAATATTATTAAAGCCGGGGATACCGCTACATTTAGATATACTAGCGATGTTTTAAGTAGTGGCGCATATATGTTGGTAGCTTTAGATAGAGATTTTAATGATTTTGTTGTTGCTAAAGCGTTAAATGATTTAGAATCAACTAAAGAAGATTCTGAAAATAAAGTTACTTCTTTAACACCATTCTCTACAGATATTCAATATCCTTCTGCTAAAGCTGTATATGATCATATTAACACTCAATTAACTAGTGTATTAAAATATAAAGGTACTATTGGTACTGGTGGTACTGTAACAACTTTACCAGATTCTCATAATATTGGTGATGTCTATGTTGTATCTACTGCAGGAACATACGCTGGAAAAGCATGTGAAGTTGGAGATTATATTGTATGTAAAACTGCTGGAACTAGCGCTAATAATGCTCATTGAGATGTAATTAATGGTGAAAATCAAGTAGAAAATAAATCTGCTTCGTTAGCAGCTGCGGGTAGTAGTTCTACACTTGCTACAGTTGATGGTACTAATATTACAGTTACTACTCCAAGTACATGAACTGGTGTTGCAAAAACTGGTACTGTTACTAGCATTACATTGAAAGGAACTAGTCCTATTACTGTAGATAGTGAAAGTGCTTTAACAACATCTGGTACAAGAACAATTAGTCATGCTAATTCTGGAGTAACCGCAGGTACATATAAATCTGTTACTGTTGATGCAAAAGGACATGTTACTGCTGGTACAAATCCTACTACATTGGCTGGATATGGTATTACTGATGCTGCACCGGCAGTTTCTGGTGGTTATTTACCATTAAGCGGCGGTGTAATGCAAAGCGGAGCAACAATTAAATTAGACCTCTATTCTGGACAAAGAATTCTTACATTAAGTGGAAATAGTATATTGCATGATCTTTCTACTGCAACAGGGGGATATGCCGGATCTTTTTATTCAATAAGAACAAAAGGAACAGACAACGAATTATATACAACCACAGGACTTGGATTTTATGGTGGAAGTTATTACGAAAAAGGATTAAACTATTTATATTTTTCTGCTCCTGGAGAAACGCATAGAGATCCTTCTATAAAAGTAACAGTAAATGGACTGGCTACATTTAAAAATCAAGTTACAGCAGCAGGATTTAAAACACCTAGTGGAACTAGTTCTCAGTTTTTAAAAGCTGACGGTAGTGTTGATAGTAATAGTTATTTACCAGAAAATCAAGCTATTTTATCTAGAATGCAAGATGATGCTACACATAGAACAGTAACAGATACCGATAAAACTAATTGAAATAATAAACAATCTACTTTAATATCTGGTTCTAATATTAAAACTATTAATAATACATCATTATTAGGTTCTGGTAATATTTCAATTCCTTCAGGTAAATCTGCTTATGATATATGACTTGATGCTGGTAATACAGGCACTGAATCTGATTTTCTTGAATCATTAAAGGGTAGTAGTGGATATTCTGGGGCAGCAGGAGAACTTCAAGTTGTTAACGATTTAACTACAGGTGGAGCTACAGCGGCGTTATCTGCAGAAATGGGAAAAATATTAGCTGATATGATTAATGCGCCTATTAATATTGACTTATCGAGTATAACTGTTAATACAGGATGGGCTATTTCTACTAGTACTGGAAAATGAGCATCTTCTTCTAGCTATAAATACATATTAGTGCCTGTCGAAAATTACTATAAAATAATTGTTTATACTTCTAGTTCTGGAATTTCTGCATTAGCTTGACTTAAATCTAATGCATCTCCTGTTAGTGGAGGAACTCCAGATTATGCTTCAGAAACTGCTATATGGACACAGACGGCGGGAACAACAGAAACTTACGAAGTACCTTCAGATGCAAAATACTTATACATTTATGTAGCCTCTAGATATCCTGATAAAATAATAGGTATTAATTATAATACCGAAACTACTTCAGATAGTGATATTTATGTTAATTCTTCTGAAAATGATTTTGAAATTGTTGATGAAAATAAAAATCCTATTGTAGTTTTTAATGATGGCCATATTAAAACTCTTAATTTTGATTCATCCAAACTTGAAAAATTACCATACGTTAGAAGAAATTTCTTTAGTTATAATGTAAATTGTACTAATTTTTTAACTACAAATTTTACAGCCTCTAGTATTAATTATTATGATCCGATTGCTTTATATGAAGATAATGCAATTTTGTATTTGCCAGCTTCATATTCTAATCAAGGTCCAAAAACTAAATTAATTATTTATTGTAAGGAAGGAAGTACTTATATGACTGAAGATCATGATAGTATTTTAACAAATCCTGAAGCAACCAGATATTTTTTATATCAAGGGTATGCAATTCTTGCTGCCGATGGCGTTCCAGATGGATGAAAAGAAGCTCTAAAGATTGGAGAACGCGCTGTAGGTAATTATGTAGCTGTACAAAGTACATTAAGAGCCTTTGAATATGTTAAAAATAATTATAATATTGACTGTGACAATGTATTTATTTTTGGATATTCACAAGGTGGAATGTATGCAGAAAATGTAATAGATAATACAGATTTACCAATTAGAGCTGCTGTACTATTGTCTCCTGCTCTATCGATGAGATATCATCAATGAGATGCTCCAACAAGTCAAACTATTGATGGTACATCATATACAAAAGGAGCAAGACTAAATATAGCAAGAATTTTTAATTTTCCTGAAGTAACAACAAATGCTCAATTATTAGCACTTGCATATGATCCAGATAAAGTTTGTGGGTATGATCCTTGAGTTAGGAATGTTGATAATCCTTATGATGGATTCATAAAAGGAACTAGTGTTGGAACTGAACTTTGAGGATTACCTTCTGGTGCATCGTTAGATTCTATTACTATGAAAAAATATACAAAATGTCCAACGAAAATTTGAGTTGCAGAAAATGATAATGTTTTGGGTGTAGATATTACTAAAGTGTTTGTTAAAGCTATAAGAAATACTGGGCAGGTTGCAGATTTACAATTATTTAGTACAGGTGAGCATCATATACAAAATTATCAAACTGCTATTAGAACTTTTGTAGAAAATGGAGAGAATGTATCATTATTGCCATTATATTTAGATATGGCGGCATGATATTATAATTTTGGAGGACTTGAATTAAAATAATGGGTGTACAATTATATATAAATACTGCGGATTTTAGTAAAAATTGTATTAATAAGTTAAAAATAAGAAATTACGCACTTACTCTTAATGATTATAATTACGGTTGGGTTCTTACTCAAGGATCTCAATATAGAGCTTCTTCTGATCCTATTTTTATACCTGCTGGAGTATCAATAACCATTACTGGATTAAAGGGTATAAATAGTAATAGTCCAACTATAATAATGAATTATTGTTATTATGTGTCTAATGATATACCGTCTGTAATAACAAGTTCTGATGCATCAAATCCTGCTATAAATGCAGTTGGTATATATCCAACAACAAGTTCTACTAAATTCCCTTTAAATTATGACAATCTTAAAGATGAAATTAAAATAACTAATACTTACGACACAGATTATTATTTTGTTTTTGCTATAGCTTGCATTGGAACTAGTGTTCCTGTAGAAATTAATAATTATAATTTAACATGAAGATATAGTTAAATTTAATGAGTAATATATTATTTTTATAAATCCTTGTAAGAGAATATCTTACAGGGATTTTTTATTTTTTAAGTATTGTGTCTAATCTGCTATATAGTCTATCTATCTTTGCACCGTGATCACAAAAAGCAAAGATTTATAAACATTAAAAATTAACAAAATGGCAGAAGAAACAAAAACTTATGTATTTGGTAATGATGCTGGTTCTGGTTTTGGTTCCGGTTTTGTTCCTGGTATGCTTATGGGCGGTAATAGCGGTTTTGGCGGTTTTGGCAACGGTATTACTGATCTTATTGGACTTGCTATCGTAGCTTCTATCTTTGGATGGGGTGGTAACGGTAATGGTTGGTTTGGTAATAATGGTGGCAATGCTGGTGCTGCTGGATTTTTAAGCAATCAGATTTCTGATACTTCCACACGTGACCTTATTATGAACGCTATTAATGGTACTGATGCAGATGTTCGTCAGCTTGCTAGTACTTTAAATGTAGATGTAGAATCTGTAAAGAATGGTATTAATACCGTTAATAGTGCTATTGCTTCATTAGCCGCTCAAAATGGTATGAGTTCTCTTCAGGTAATTAATGCAATACAATCTGGTAACGCGACATTAGGTCGTCAGCTTTGTGAATGTTGCTGCGAGAATCGTCTTTTAACCACTCAGCAAGGTTATGAGTCGAGAATTCAAACTATTGAACAAACTAATCAGTTAGGTTCTCAAGCAGATCGTAATGCTAGTTCAATTCTTAATGCAATTAATGCTCAGACTGTAGCTATGAATGATGGTTTCTGTGCTATTAAAGAGCGTGAATTACAGGATAAGATTGATACTTTAACTGCCCAGAATACTACATTACGTGGACAGATAGATAATGCTAACCAAACTGCTCAGATTGCAGCTATGTTAGTTCCTATTCAGACTGAGGTGAATGCTATTAAGGCTAACCAGCCTAATACTGTTCCTGTTCAGTGACCAAATTTGACAGCTGTAAATAATACCCCTTATATGGGTTTCTATGGAAATTTCAACGGTTGGGGTTACGGTAACGGTGGTTCATATTGGGGTTAATAAATAAGGAGGATTGGCTATGGCACGTTTTCCTTACCAATATGTTAATCTAAACGGTATACCAACAATGGAGGTACGCCGTATAACTGTTACTGATACATCTGTAGACTTTCAATTTAGACCCGATTTTGATAGAACTCCTTTTAGAGGTTTATTATTAATTTATGTTCCTGAGGCAATACCTACTGGAACAACCACTACATTACCAATACGTTTTTCTATGGCTGGTAATACTCAAACTGTTACTGTTGCTGGTGGTGCCGATTTAACAGTTGCAGACTTTGGTGGGGTTGGGGTCTATCTTGTTTATTATGATAGATTTGCTAATATTTTACAATTAATATAAACTAACTATGTTTCAATCGCTTAGACCTAATAATCAATTATATATTTTACGAAAGGATAAACCTGCATTAGAAGTTGGTTCTGTTGTAAGTGTTTCATTACCTGTACCAAAATATCAAATGCAGCCTTCTTTTGGGCAACCCCAAGAAATGGTAGTTGATATTGTTGCAAAGGTAAATAACCAAGATGTGACTTATCAAAAAATACCAGCCACCTCAGATATTGCAGATTTTGGGAATGGTGGAATTGTTATTTCAGATAGTAGAGAGGCTATGAATTCTGAGGTATTAAGTTTAAAGAAGAAAAGTGCTGATATTATCAACAGTGTTGATTATCATAAAGAGGTTATTACTAATTGCGAAAGCATTCTTAGTGAATTAAATCCTGAATTTGCTGAAAAACAAGCTCAACAAAAAGAGATCAATTCTTTACGTGAACAAATGGAAGAAATGACTAAAAATATGGCAAGTTTAATGGAGGCAAATCGTAAATTAGTCGAAGCGATTGGCAATAAGGAGGAATAATCATGAGAATGTGGGAAATTAGAGAAAATACTGGTAAATACGATTCTGATTATAGAATGGGTATGAAAGATAAAGATCACACGCTCCAGGAAGCATACGATTGTGGCTATGAAGATGGTTACAAAGACGCTATGGAAGAAGTTGAGGAGCATAAAAGTAACGAACGTTCTGGATATCGTAGCGGTTATCGCGAAGAGTCTGGTTATAGACGTAGACGTTAATTATGAGATTAGATGCAAGAGATGAATTTCCTTCTGGAATGGAGGAATATTTAGCTCATAATGGATGACATTTTAATAAGAAAATGTTTGAATGAGCTACATCAAATATGTATAAAACAGATAATTCTGGAAAACGCACATATATATCTCCGTTATCTAAAGAAACTGTAGACGACATGTTACGTCGATATGGTATTACTTTAAATAACAAATATGGATATGATTATGTTTTTGCTGCAAATATGTGTAAAGCTGACTACTTAAATTCATCTATAGTAGATGAACAGCATTTAGTTTTATTCGTAAAAGACTATGTAGATGATAAAGATGGATACCCTGAATTACCATTTACTAGATTTTATGCAGATTGCGTTGGCACAGGAACTCCTATAGAGTGGGAGGATATGCTTTAATATGGTAGTGCAGGATATTTATTTGGAAGATTGGGATTGAAGTGTAAAAATATTTTATGCTGTTGATACATATTATGTTGATGAAATTCTAGGAGAACTTGAGTCTATTGGATGTACAGAACATGAACTATTAAAAGCAGAAAAAGTATTATCTGCCGGAGATTATAATGTCGGTTTAACATATTCCAATCTTCCAATTAGATGTTCTGTTATTGTAATAGGATTAACCTCATCTCCTGCAGAATTTCAAAATACTTTTGATCATGAGAAGGGACATTTAGCTATGCATATTTGTCATGAATTAGATATTGACCCCTTTAGTGAAGAATTTCAATATTTAGTTGGTGAGATAGGTACGCTAATGTTTCCAATAGCAGAACATTTTCTATGTAAGCATTGTAGAAAAAAGTTCATAAAATCTTTTAAAGGCGAGGAGTAATCTTCGCCTTTTTTATTTGTATTTATCGAATAATTTTTGTATATTTGCCGATTGACTAAATACTTAATATTATGGCTAATAAAGAAACAAAAATAATATCTTTTAGAGGTACTGGTGGATTGAAAGCAGCTGTTATTACTGCTGAAAAGCCAGTTAGATTAAAAAGGCGTGAAACTGAGCAACAAAAAGAAAAAGAAAGAAGGATACGAGAAGAAGGTGGTATTAAACCTTTTCCTGCTGCGTATAATGGTGGTAGACCTAGAAGAATTGATGATGGTGGTAGATTAAAACGTAGAAATGAAAAATAGTAAATATAAAGTACTTTTAATAGCAATTAAGTACTCTCCTTGAATTTTAGCTGGAATTTATTTCTTAGGAACAATTTTAATGTATTTTGGGATATACAGTTCATTACTTTCTTGATTTGGATTTACTGGAATATTTCCACTTATAATATTATGTTTAAATTCTATTGTATTTGAATTTTGTATTTGACACAGATTACCTTTATACTATATTTTTATCTGTAGTATAATAAACTTATTAAATTGATTAGGTTTATCAATTTTTATAGGAATGTGATTACATTTTATTACAATAGGATTTTTGATATTGTTAGGAGCTTATTTAAAAAATAAACATAATGAACAAATTAGATTTACTAAAAACGTGTCTTCGTAATGCTATATTTAATATAGATTCTGGAAATAGTAATTTAACAGATGAGCAGTGTGAAGATTTAATTGATACTATTAATAAAATATCTAATACTCAAAATAAATATAGTAAGTATCAATCTTACAATTATTTAGGTTTAAGTAGAGCTACATTTGATAGGTATATAAAAGATGGAATAATTCCAGAAGGAAGAAAAGAATCTGGATTTAAAGAGAAATTTTGATATAAGAAAGATTTGGATGAATCCAAAAAGAAAATCAAAAAGAAAATATTAAATTTAAAATAATGGAATATTTACATTTATTTAACACAGAAGAGGAATTTAGAAATTACATACAATCAAATTATATAGAGCCGTGAGTATCAGTAACTCTAGTGAATGGAGAGTATAGGATTGACTATAATAAATAACAGAACTATTCAAAAATGTTTAAAATATGATTTATTTAGTTTTAATTTCAGTAATATTTTTTACAGCAGGTTTAATTTATTTACTTGCTAATTTTGGAATACAAGACAGCTTGTCTCAGTATTATTATTGTTTAAAAGAGAAGAAACTTGGCTATTGTTTTTATCTATATTTAACAATAACTGTATTTTTATTAGTACCTGTGTTATGCCAGTTATTTGGTATGTGAGGATTTTTAGCAGCAGCTGGTTTATTATTTGTAGGAGCTTCTGGAGCATTTAAAGATGATACAACTCAGCATATAGTACATTCTACTGGAGCTGGAATTTCTGCATTAAGCGCTATTATTATAGTATGTAAAATTCACATGTTAAAATATGCATTTTTTGTATTTATTATAGCTTTACTTTTTGCTGGATTAACAAATACTGTAGAAAAATCTTATGTTTTTTGATTAGAAATGATAGCATTCTATAGTTTATTTTTAGGTTTATTAATATTTTTGATTTAATGAAAGACTGAAAATTTTATGCAGGATTGGTTATTGTAGCGATATTTGTAATTTTAACAGTTGTTGTAATAGAACAACATAAAAAAATAAAACAAACCAATTATGAATTATCTACAGCTGTAATTAATCTTAAAGCTTATGAATCCGAAAATGATAGTTTAATTAATAAAAATATAGAATATAATTATACAGTTGAACAATTAAATGCTAGTACAGATTCATTGGTTAGAGAGTTAAATAATGTTAGAAAAGCTCTTAAAATTAAAGATAAACACATTGCGGAATTACAGTATATTGCGTCACATTCAAGTAAAGTAGATAGTATATTTATTAGAGATACAATTTTTAAAGATAAGGATTTTTGTTTAGATACTATTATTGCTGATAAATGAGCCAAATTACAGTTAAACTTAAAATATCCTAATGAAATTATAGCAGATTATTCGTTTAATAACGAAACAGTAATAGTATCTTCTTCACATAAAGAAACAGTAGAACCTCCACATAAATGTTGATTAATAAGATTATTTCAGAAAAAACATTATGTAACAGAAGTAGAGGTTATTCAAAATAATCCTTATTGTGAAAATGATAAGCACAAACATATTAAAATAGTAAATTAATGAGTGCTCAAGATAATGCAACAAAATTAGGCGTCCCAAATAAAAATCTTGTTTTTGAAACTGCTGGAAGAATTTATGTAAAAGTTCAGGATAGGTTTTATGAACTAGATTTTAGAAATCAAGGAAAAGCGGGAGATACAAAAATAGAAATAATAAATAATAGTACTAGTAGTCAAGAGATAGATATGAAAGGTTATGTAACTAAAGAATTTTTAAAAGCTTCTTTAAATAGTTATGTAACAAAACGTAGTTGAAACGATGTTAAAGAAACACAATCTATGCTTGAAAATGCAATGCTTGATGGATTTACAGAATCTATCAATCCTATTACTATTCAAACTATGCAAGTTGTAGTTGGTTCAGATCAACTACAATTTGAATTTGTTAATGATTTTACTCATGCTGAAGAAATAGCATATGGACCAAATGTTTATAAAAATAGTATAGAATTTAACGATCCTGGTAATGGTATTTATATTAAACATTATACCTTAGACGGTCCAACTGAAGTGCGTCCAGAAGATATAGAAAATTCCGAACAATTAAAAATGCAGTATTGTCGTTGAAGAATTGCCCCAAATAGATTTGATTTAGGCGATCCTTCAGCTTCTTATTATATTTATATTAAAGTTCCTAGATTGCAGGATAATGGATCTTGAATAAATTCTTCTAATCCAATAACTATTTATACTAAAACAAACGCAGAAGGAACTAGTGTATATAATCAGTTTGGATTAGGTGAATTTGTATTATCAAATACTGCAATAGAAATGGCATCTGAAAGTGATTACTATTATCTTTTGTATGGAATGATTAATAGTGATGATGGTAACGGTAGAAGTTTTTCTACAATGAACGGTTTTACAGAAATTCTTCCTGGTCAAATTACAGCTTATATTTTTAAAAGTGCATCTGGTGATAGTTATCTGGATTTACGTAAGAATGAATTAAAACTCGGAGATGCTTTTCAATGAAACATAAACAATAATAATATTTTATACATAAAAGGTGCTATTGTTGTTGATGATGGTGGAAATGAATCTTATATGTATCTAGATCGTGGAATTTTCCACAGATATAGATATCCTAATAATGGAGGATGAGCAGAAGCCGATCGTTGTGATGCAGATGTAAATATACAAGGTAACGTATATTATAAAGGTAATACTGTAGTGTGAACTAATGATAAAGGTATTACCAGTACATATATGTATATTGGTCCTAATTCAAATCCAGATGCTTCTGGAGACGATACATCTATACACGCATATAATACTTGTGATGACCCTGTAGCTACCGGAGATGAAAATTATGATCCTACTAAAACTTATTTTGACCCTACTAATGAAAATTTCTGAAGAGTTTTAGCAAAAGGTGTTCGTGGATATAGTAATCTTATTGCTGATTTATCTAATGAAATGGAAGCTATTGCTTGTGATAAAGATGGTTATGTTATTAATGAAGATGGCTTAACAGTAACAACACAAGCATCATTATATTATGGTTCTTCTGAAGTAGAATTACATTCAACTGAATCTGGTAGCACTATAACATTTGATGGCATTATTATAGATACTCATGAAATTGATGATTTAAATCCTCAACCTGAAGATCCTGAAGCACCGAGAAATCCAGAACTTACTTATCGTATCTTAGACACAGAACCTGTTTCTTATTCTAAAATAATAGAATTTACAATACCTCATGGATTAAAACTTCCAGAAAAAGGTGAAATTTCTATTACAATGAAAAGTAAGAATCAATATGGTGAAGAGGATAATGATACAAGGTCAATTGTTTTTACTTTAGTTGGAGTAAGAAGTGGTAAGGCTTATAGTTTGGTTCCTAGTGCAAGAAGTGTTAAAAGAGCTGCAAATGGTTTATACGATCCTTCATCTTTTGAATGTGGCGTTGTTTGTAATGGTACGTCAGAAAATGTTGATCCAAATGAAGTTATTGTTAAGCGAGTATTTGGTGACACACTTAAAATCTTTGAAAATACGGAAAATGAGTATACTATAGATATTACTGAAATTAATCAGTATTTTAATGATTTTATTAATGATACTAATTTAAATTGAGACTGATATACTGATGGCAGTGCCATTGATACTACAGATTCTATTACTTTTGGGAATGAGACTGATTTTGAAAAAATCACTTTATTTTTATATTATCAAGATCCGTTGAGTTTTAAATGAATGTTATGTGATAAAGAAACCATACTTATTGTTAAAGATGGTGATCCTGGAAAAGATTTCTCTATTACAGCATCATCTAATGTCTTTATGTATGAAACAGAATCGTCAAAAATTCCAACAAATTCAGTAATAACGCTTAAAGGTGTTCCAAAAAATATTAAAACTGTTGATCATTATATTTGACAATATAGAATTCCAGATGTACATCAAGACTGAAACTATATAGATCCTCCTTCTGCACTATCTTTTAATGATCCTACTAATAAACCTCATTGATGAAAGTCTGATGTTGATGATGAAATGAGTCGTAGTACATTAGTTATTAATGGTCCTATTATAGATAATAATGATGTTGATTTACAAGATTTTAATACATATTTTTATAATAATACAACAACAGAACATAGAATGTGTGAATTTCAAGTTACTATTTATTATACAGAACTTGGTGCCACAACTTCATTATCTGATTCAACTTCGTTACATATTATTAAAGGCGGTGATGGTTCTCTAACTGTTTATTTACCAAATTCTGCTATGAATTTTGCTAGTACTGATAAAAAAGGTGTATCTTTGAATTTGGCAGAAAGAACGGAAGTAGTTGCTTATTATGGGTTAGAAAAATTAATTAGTTCTGGGCAGAACAGGAATAGAATTAATGACGTTACAATTACTAGGTATCAATATACTGATACTGACGGAGTTGTGCATATATATGATTCTGATCCAGGACACTCTCCAATATCTAATTATACTAGAGATAACCCAAATGCTGTAACTGCGAGTTATGATGCGAAAAAGTGTTCAATTACTGTTAGTACAGGTACTAATGATAACGCCGCAAGTTTTATGGCAAATTCTGGGGAAATTGATGTTGCTATTACAATTCATCTTACTGATAAAGATCCGGAAACTCATGTAATCACTAGAACTATTTATTGAAATACAGCTAAACAAGGTGAAATTGGTATAGCTAAACAACCTAGGGGTAGAAGTGATTTTAATTCATCGGGATATTGTGGAACTGAATGTTATCAAGGCACTCAAGATACAAAAGATACTTGAGATGGCACACTTGCTACTCCACCTCAACCATGAGATCCAGAAAAGAATATATTTTTTGATATTGTAAGAATACCTGGTACAACACATGATTTAGATCAAACTTATTATTGCGTAAAAGGAGGCCCTAGTGCGGCAGCAAATAAACCAGGTGTTGGTACAAATTGAACAACCCATTGAAAATTAATGACTTATGCTAATATAGCTGCATCAGTGGCATGAATCGATAAAGGATTAATTGAGGAGCTTACAGTTAAAAAATTAAAAACTAAAGGAGATAATTATGTTACAGATATTGTAAAAATAGAAGATAATTGAATAAACGTTATTGATAATAATCAAAACTCAATTATTAATTTATCCACAAATGCTTTACCTCCAAGTGATAATATTAGTGATAAAACAATAAGTTTTAATGGGATTAATACTACTATTTCAGAGACTACTCATTCTGCTTCAACTAATTTAGTTACAATTTCAGGTTTAAATACTAGCAGAAGTAATATTACAACAATACCTGCATTTAAGATTAATTGTGACGTGCATTATGATCATAGCGGAGATGGTTCTGGAGATTCACTAATAACGAGAGGTGTAAAATTTGAAGTATGGCTTTCTACACAATCAGGTTCAAATACAGGATACTGTATTGATTCTTATCAAGAAGGAGAGGCACAAAATTCTTATATAATAAATATACCTTCTTATGTTATCCAATTGGATCCAACTGTAACGTGATATTTAAATTTAATTTGAAGTTATAGCCTTCCTAGTTGTACAGATTTTAAGTTAAAAATAAATTCGTTTACAATTACAGTAAAATATCCATCATCTAGTAAAGACGGCACTATTATTGGTGGGAATGGATTTCAGACAAAATGAGGAAATAATAGCATTAATGTTAACAATTCTCAATCAAACCATTTAGAAATACGCTCTGATCAATGCAACATTGATGTATCTGGTACTACAACATTAGGTGGTACTGCACGAGTTACACGAGTTATCAGTAATAATACAAATTCTTATGATATTGTAGGATCTAATCAAATAAAAGCAATATTTGTACAACAGGGTAATAGTAGTACATCTTTAACTACAGATGGTTTATATTTTCTTTATGATTAATTATGGCAACTTCAGATAGTATAAAAATAAAAGCTGGAAATACTACACACAATATAAATTTGATGAGATATAAAAAGGGTAGTGATGTTAAAACTATAACTTCAGTATGATATGTAAATAATGGTAATAAAAATTTAGTATGGCCAAAATCATATGATGCTGTTTTAGAAATTGTTCCAACTTATAGTGGCAATCTTAATGCAATTCCTGCTAGTGGGACTGGTAATAATCCCATCATATTAAAATATTATCTTACTGTGTATCTTCCCAATACAACAGTACCGATTACTGGTTATAATCATACAGAAGTTACCAATTCAGCTAATAACTGAATAAGTATTAAAAACAATAATACTGGCGTTACTACATACAATCCGTCTGGATATACAAATAAAGCTAGTGTTACTGTAGAAAATAGAAGTCGAAATGGTTTGCCTGCATTTACTGGCCCTGATGATAAACAAGACCCAGAATCTGATGGATCGTGAACATATCATATTGATGCTAATAAGCAAGTTATAATAAATAACGTTACTGTTACAGCTTCTGATAGTTTAGAATTCACACAGTTAGCTAATTCACCAACTCTTACAGCTACAACTCCAACTAATGTTCAATTAAATTGTTATAATGATATAAATTTAACATCTAGTTCTAGAAATACACAAAGTAATCCTGCAAATTATACACAAACTACTGTGTATGGTAGAATATCTGGTACTCTTAATTACGAATACACTTTTACTTCTGGAGCTACGTATGTTGTAAAGCATTATGTAACGGAGTCGATACATTGAGATAGTAGTCAATTATCTAGTGATTCTTCTTGAGCTGTTATAAATCCAATCATAACTAATAACGAACGTTTTGAAATAGTTTTAAGAGAAAACACTACTACAAGTGCAAGAAAAGCTATAATCACATTAAAAGCTGGAGGAGAATCACATTCATTTGATGTTTGACAAGCAGGTGCTCCAAACACAACTTCTTAATGAAAAATTTGCATAAATAAATTTTATTCATTATATTTGCGACTAATTTAGAGATTTAATATGAACTAATATGTTTTAAAATTTATGAATGATTTTGATGCTTTGCTAGAAGATCCCGTAACTGAACCTTCTAGTGAACCTACAAATCAGGAACTAGAAAATGAGCCTATAAACGATCCTACGAACGATCCTATAGAGCCCACTAATGATCCTGAACCGTCTAATGAAGACGAAAGTTACATTTATTCTTTTTTAAAAGAAAGAGGTATTAAAGATCCTTCAAAAATCGAATTTATTAATGAAGACGATAGTACTGAAGAAATAGATTTTAATACTTTAAGTAAAGAAGAACAGTTAGAAATTTTACGGAACGTTACTGATCCGGGTTTAACTGAAAATGAGATTAATACAATTAATTATCTTCGTCAAAACAATGCAACTCTTGAACAAGTTGTAGATTATTTTGCACAAAAGAGATTGGATGATTATTTAAAAGAAAATCCGGATAAAGTACATCAGAAAGTGTATTCTATCGATGATTATACTGATGATGATTTATATATCTATGATTTGAAACAAAGATATCCAGACTTTACAGATGAAGAACTTACAGCCGAATTAGATAAAGCTAAGGAAGATGAAGAGATTTTCAAACGTAAAGCGGAGATGATTAGGACTGCTTTTAAGGAGCAAGAAGATCAGGCTGAGCAAGCTCGTATAGAGCAAGAACAACAGCAGGTTGAAGATTTAAGGAATAACTTAATGAACGCTGCTGGTAGATTTAATGAAATCCAGCTTGATTATACGGATGATGAAAGTGATTCATTAATTATAGATGATGAAGATAAAAATGAGATGATGTCTTATATTCTTGATCAAGATAGTGAAGGTAAATCACAACTTGTTCGTGATCTAGAAGATCCTGATCGTTTAATTGAACTTGCTTGATTTGCAACACAAGGCCCCAAAATGATGTCAGAATTAAGTAAGCATTGGAAGAAACAATTATCGGATCTTAGAGCAGAGAATAAGAAACTTCAAGCTAAATCTGATAAGAATTCTAAGACTAGTACTTTTGTTGTCCCTCCGACTAAAAAAGAAGAACCTAAGACATATCAATCAGCCTGGGACAACTCAGGACTAATATAATCTAACATTAATTAAATTAATTTAAAATTATTATGAGAATATCAGGTTTTACAACCACTCGTCCTAATATGCCTGCTACTCGCACGTATCAGGACTTTATGCAATTCTTGGGTGAAAGTGATTTGTGCCCAAGTAAAACCTTGTGAATTGCGGGAAGTCCTCTAGCTCATAATAATTGGATAACCCGCAGGGAAGCTTTAGTGTAATAGCTAAAGAACCTTCAACGACTAAGCCTTGAAACTAGAAATAGAATATATTAGGTACACGAGCGCAAGGCAGTGTTTTATACTGATGATATAGTCTGAACATATACGATAGTAAAGTATATGAAGTATAAGTTAAACGCTTATATAGAACAAATAGACAAATCCGGCTAGACTTGGTATCGTATCTACTCTTTACGACCAGTATACAGCCACTCACCTTACCGAAGCTCTTATGAATACTTACACGATGGAGCGTGGTAAGAAGGGATTTCAGTCAATTAATTCTTTTCTTATTGAATGGGATCTTGCAGTAAATAAAATTAAAAGAATTCCAATCATTGCTGCTCCTGTTGGAACCGGCGTTAATGGTTGTGATATTAAATTCTATTTTGGCGAAAACTACTATCAGATGTATGATACGTTTGTGGTAGAAAAGACTCGCCAACAGTTCTTTGTAACTAATATGCCTCAACGTCTTCGTGATAATTGCTGGCTTGTTGTTGCTAAGATTCTTGATAACGATTACGATTCTGTTGTTGATTATTATGGTGCTACGGCAGATGCTATGATTGGTCTTCAGACTCGTTTCGTTACAAACTATCATCCAGAAATGCATGATCGTGGCTATGTCAAATATCAGTCGAATGTAGAAAAAATGCGTACACATATTTCTACACATCGTTGCGATGTTGATATGTCTGCTATGTATAATGCACTTGAGGATGTATTTATCCAGATCGGTAAAGGTAAAGATGACGATCCTGTTTATAAGCTTAATACAGCTGAAAAGGATTGCTTAGATTCTTTCATGGAAGCTCGTAATAATGCACTTCTTTACGGAAAGACTGATGTAGATATTACTGGTAAGCCTTGACTTTCAATGAGTTACAGGGCCGCATAATGGTGACATTATGTAGAAATCAATCAAATTGCTGGGAAACCTTTAAGCAAATAACACCACAATATATATATGATGGTATGACAAGAGTATTTGATTAGGCAATCAGCAGCAAAGGCCACTTTAAGTGGAATGTTCAACGACTAAAAGTTTGAAATCTTATGTATAAATATATAGTTTATAAAACGACGAATATAATAAATAATAAAATTTACGTAGGTGTTCACAGAACAAACGTAGATATTAATGATGGATATATAGGTTGTGGATTATACAATTCGGAAAAAAGTCTTAAACAGTTTAAAAAGTATAAATTTCACAACGCGGTTAAAAAATACGGAGTTTCTAATTTTATACGCGAAACTTTATTTGAATTTGATGATACTGAAACTGGAAAACGATTAGCTTATAAAAAAGAGGCTGAAATTGTTAATAGAGAGTTTTTAAAGAGACCTGACGTTTATAACACATGTTTGGGTGGTAAAGTTCCGTCTTCTACATTAGAAAGAGAGATTGCACAGTATGATTTGGATGGCAATTTTATAAGATCTTACTATTCTATTACATATGCTTCTCAACTTACAGGAATATCTCATAGTGGTATTCAGGCAGCTTGTGCTAACGAGATAAAGTATTGTAAAAATTTTCAGTGAAAGTATTTTTATGGCGATGAAAGTAAAATTGAAGCAGTAACTACTCCAGAAAAAGTAGTATTTCAATTTGACCTTCAAGGTAATTATATTACCTATTATAAAAATTTATCAGATGCGGAACAAAATACAGGTATTAGCAAAAAAGGTATTTGTGATGTTTGTCTTAAAAAAAGGAGATCTTTTCATGGATACTACTGAAGTTACCAAAAAAAATTTGAGTATAAACCAAGAGATACTCAAGGTACAGCGGTAGCATGCTATACTGACAATGGTATTTTTGTTAAATCATATTCATCATTAACAGATGCAGCACAGCAATTAAATATACCTATATCATGTTTAAGTAGAACTTTAGCGGGATATAGAAAACATTGTGCTAAATATAGATGGCGTTATTTTTATGGTAACACTTCTAATATAGAGTCGTTATAAGATTAAGATATAGTCTGCTCTTTATAGAAATATAAAGCTAACAATAGGAAAATATATGATGAAATTGGGAGACCAATTATTACCGGTGATGGTGTTATTGCTCAGATCGAGCGTTTTGCTACAAAGTTTGTATTTAACAAAATGAATGTTAATTACTTTGAGAAGGCTCTCCAGACAATGATAGCTAAGTCAGAAAAAGCTCAGGGTAATTCTTATGTAATTCTTGCTAATTCTGCATTCTATCATGATTGGCAGAGAGTAATGTCAGCTTGGATTGGTGATAAGAAGACTGATGGTGCATTCCTTTACTCTAAAGGTTCTAACGGTTATATGAATCTTGGTGCTACATATGAAGGCTATACATATGGTGGTAACAGCATTATTGTTAAGATTGAGAGATCTCTTGATGTTGAATTCCCTACTCGTGAATACGCATTAATGCTTGACCTTACAGCAGATGCTTCTACTGGCAAGCCCGCGATTGCTTACTTTACATTTAAAGGTGGTGATTTTATTCATAACTACATTAATGGAGTTGGTGGTTCTACTGGTTTAGCTTCTGGTGAAGTTTCTAGCCCTATTGCTGCTCGTAAGCTTATTAACTGGGGTTATGCTGGTGTCGGCGTATTTAATCCTTATCGTTCTGTAATCCTTATGTCTGAGGAAAACAGAGATAGTTTCTGGGTTTAATATTTAAAATTTAGAATTATATAAATCTCTCCCCTATCCCCCTAATATTATAGGGGAGAGATTTTTATATTTATAGTTTATTAAGATAAGTTATATGGCAGATAAAATTATACTCCGTAATGTATACGGAAAGATGAAGGAAATTCATATTCAGCCTGGCCGTCAGCAAAATGGAAATAGATGGCCTTTTGTAAAACCTGTTAGATACGACTCAATGGGTAATTCTGAAATGATTTTAAGTACAGATGAATTAAATGATCCTATGAGAGAATATTTTATTCCTGAGGATATGGATATTATTCTTACAGATGGTAAGGTTTTTGATCTTACTAATCCTCTTGAAAAGAATGTTTGGGAGTCTATTCAATATTCTGATTTAATTGCTCCTACTCGTGGTTCTAGAGATAAAAACGGTAATCTTTATATTGATGGTAACAAGTACCGTTATGGTACTGCTGAATTTTATGTAGAAATTCCTGGTGAGGAATCTGCAAGAACTGTCAAAAAGAGACAGAAAATTACTGAAGCTTGGACATTGATTGGCCAGGATTCTGAATCTGGTAGATTAACTAAATGTAAGCTTCTTGGTAAGATTATGTTAAATGCTCCTGCAACCGATGTTACCGATTGGTTGTATAATAGAGCACAAGATAATCCAGAGGAAGTTATTGAACTTTATAAAGGCAGTGATGCTGGTTTGAAACTTCTTCAGATTGATGCAAAGGAAAGAGGTATTATTGTAAAGAAAGACGGTATGTACATGTATGGTGAAACTATTCTTGGTGCAACTGATTCTGCTGTACTACTATTCTTTAAGGATCCTCAAAATCAGAGAATTCTTCAGTTTATTAAAGATGAAACCTATCCTGAATATGCATCTAAAGTAGATCCTGTTCCAACGATAACAGAACCTGCTAAAAAGACTACTTCGAAAAAGTAATAAAATAAAATATAGAGATTGGATATAATCCTCATAACTTAAATTTTATAACTACATGACTTCCAGAGAGTTATATGAATATGCTCTTATTGAGTTAAATAAATTAGAAGCGCCTAGTCTTTTACTTGAGGATTATAATTATTTTATAAACAAGGCGGTTCAGCAATATATCAATTTGATATATGCAAAACTTGAACTTGACCAGCAAAGTGTAGACGATTTACGTGTACTTAAAACTTCTACAATACTTACTCCAGAAAAACTTACAGATAGCGTAGTTGGATCTACTGGAATTGTTAATAATAGTCTTATGGGTAATTTTTATTATGCGAATTTACCAAAAGATTATTTACATCTTATTAACTGTATTGTAGAATATAAAGTGCAAAAGTCAAATTTTAAATGCTATGATAAAGATGACAGTGTTTATTTTGCTGCAAGAAGATTAACTTCTGATATGTATGCACAAATTATAAACAATGCTTATCTAAGACCTACTTATAAACGTCCTTATTATTATTTAAATAATATTAATCAACAAAATCAAATAGTTACAGATAGTACTAATGATACTATGATTTTAAATTATAATAAAGGAAGCCATACTGATTCTATAGAAGGAACTACAGATAGTACTGTACCTAGCGGCACTAATTGGGATACTGACAACAGCAAATATATTGATTCTAATTTAGTTGATGCTTATAATACAGCTGGTGATAGGTTAGCAAATCCTGGTTTAGTACGATTAGAACTTCGTTTTGGTAGAGACGATAGTATTTTTAAACCTGTTAGACTTTATGTAGATTACGTCAAAGCTCCTATGTATATTAGACTTACACAAGAGCAAATTGATTCTACACTTGATTACTCTCAAGTTCTTGAATTTCCAGATTATGTCTGCTTTGAAATTGTAAACATCTTTACTAGATTATTAATGGAAAACGCTAGTGATCCTAGATTACAAACAAATATGCCTATTAATAATACTATTGCTAATCCTGTTTTACAACAGCAAGCAGCTGCACAAAATAATAAATAGAAAATAAATTATGTTTAATTATATTAAAGACACAATTATTAACGATGTTGCTAATACAATCGTTGTTGATAGCGCTACCAGCACTGTAGTTGTTAAACGTGGTGGTAACTATAATGTTGATAACATTATAGATAAGAAGATTTTTAAAACTGTGGGTAATACTGGTGTAAATGCAGTTCTTAGTGTTCCTTTTGTCGCTGTTCCTTCTGGTTCAGATTATCGTCACTATGCTATCTTTGTTTCCACTCCTAGCCAGCAGCTTTCCGACTATGCTTTTGCTAATTGGGCCGAATTTGGTAAACCTATTCTTTTTGAATCTGCTGCTAAGAATGTAAATGATCTTGCTAATACATTTAAGCTTATGCTTCAGCCTGATAACGCAATGTATACTGTTAGTGTTAGTGGTTCTAATGTTATTCTTACTTTCAAAGAAAGTTGGATGCATGTTTCTGAAGCTAAGGTTTATAATCATATAATTGCAACAGATACACTTGAAGAGGATACGACTAACGCTCCTACAGTAACGACTGAAAATAAGACTGAATTTGGTACAGCTAAATGGATTGTTGAAAATCTTCGCTTCCCTAGCTATCCTAACCTTCGTTACAACCATCTTTATGCTGATGAATCTCCTGTCGCTGGTACGGTTTATGATCAGTATACATTTAAATATGGTGTAAAACACTATATTGATGGCGGTCTTTCTGGTGTTGGTCAGAATGTTGATTCTATTACCACTCATGTATTCTATGTGCCTCATGCTCAAGTTTCTACATTTGAAGGTAAATGGAGTGGTTGCGACTTTGTTCCAATCGCAAGAAAGGATGAAGTTTCTAGCATGAATGTTTATGCTAATGATATGGCTTCTGCCGCATCTGCTGCTGTTGAAGCTGCTGCAGAACCGTAATAAATTTAAAATATTAGAAAAAGAGCGAGTGAGAGATTAAATCTCGCCCGCTCTTTTTTTATTTAAATACGCATATAATTATGACAATAAATCAAATCGCATCTGTAGTATTTAATGATCTTTTTGGAGGTTCTATGATTCCACCTTCAAATAGATCTTTACTATCGCTAGAACAATTAGAAGACGAAGCTATAGAGATGCGTAAGTCTGTAATTAAAGAATTCTATCATCGCAACATGCTTTCTTTTAACGATATTGCTTATGCGATAAATTGCATAGAAATCGATTGCGATGATATGAATCGTTGTCCATGTAAATCACTTCCTGGAAAAATTGCTCAACATTTTGAAATTCCAAAATTACTTGATGCTCTTGGAAATGATGCCATCATATTTATTGGTAGTGTTGATAGAGTTGTATCATATAGAATTTATAATAGTTTAGCTGCTGCAAATTATCAAGCTTTTAAAAAACGTCATGCAGATGAACCTTATGTATTTATTGATAAAACTCCAAATAAAAATGGAATGATTGATGGGTGAATAATGAACGCTCCATTTGTTAAATATATATCTGTAGTTGGGATATTTGATGATCCTAGAAAATTAGAAGCTTTTAACTGCTGTCAATCTGATGGATATTTAGAGATGGGGTCTTTAAGTCAAGAAATTATAAGACGGATGTTGGTTAATAAAACCCAACTTTATCGTAATATTGCTCCTCCTGCATCTCAATTAACATCATAGTATGAGTAAATTATATAATTTAAAATCAGTGTACTCTCATGTCAAAACTTTATATGACATTGAACCAGATACACAAGAATTTGAGGATTTAGCATTAGTAGCCTGAAATCTTATTGGAAACAAACATACAAGATTATATAGATATATTGGCGACACAAAAGATAGAACTCTTGAGTTGCCTTGTAATGTTGAACATATAGAATCTGTACATATTCCAATTGAGGATGCACAAATGACATCTAGTAAAGATATTTATTATGATATAGATTCTTTATTTATTGAACATTATATCAATGCATGAAAGTGACATGATGATCCATTTTATCATAAAGGTAAATTAGTAAAATATAAAGAAGGAGACGATAAACTTTATTTTACTAGAGATTATCGTAAAGTGGTTGTTATTTATCATGGAATTTTTGCAGATGAGGATGAAGGCTTACCGCTAATAAATGATAAAGAAATGAATGCTATTGCAGCTTATATAGCATATGTTACTTTATTTAAAGAAGGTTTAAGAAAACGTGATAAATCAACTTTAGAGTTAGCTAATGTGTTAAAAGAAGATTGATTAAGAAAGTGTAATTCTGCTAGAATAGTCGAACATATTAGCCAGAATGAAATGAATGCGATCCTTGATGTAAAATCACGTTGAGATCGAAAAAATTATAATTTTAGCTTCAAACCTATATTATAATGACTGGTTATATATACATATGTACCTGTATTACTACCAATAAAAGTTATATTGGACAAACAAGGCAATCTTTTTCTAAAAGAAAAAATGAGCATTTACGCCATTATAATAATAAAAACTATCCTAATTATAATTGTAAGTTCTATAGAGCTCTTAGAAAATATAGTAAAGAAAATTTTTATTGAAGTGTATTAAAAATTGTAGAGAGTACAACGATAAAAAATCTTATTGACGAACTTAATTACTGAGAAATTTATTATATTGATAAATTTAATAGTTATAAAAACGGATATAATATGACTTTCGGTGGGGATACTTCTAAAAAGATTTATAAAAAAATAAATGTATATGATAAGAACGGGGTATTTATAAAGACTTTTGATAATATTGTAGAGGCATCAAACGAATATAATATTTGTAAAAGTACAATATGATCAAATTGCAATAGAGTAAGTACTTTTGTAAAATGAAATAATACAAGACTTATTTTTAGATGGGCTGATAATGGAATTTGTGATTCAGATTTAAATCGTTTAATAAGCGTAAATTATCAAAAAGAAATATCTATGTATTCTATAGATGGAGTTAAACTAGGTACTTTCTCTAGTTCAAAAGAAATTTCTCAGAAATTTAATATAAGTTGCAGTAAAGTTACTAAAAATTGTAGAAGATTAATTTCATTTGTTCAAATAAACTCTGATAAATATATTTTTAGATATATTGATGATACTATTACAGAAGAAGATTTGGCTAAAGCAAGAAATGTAAAAAGTATGCCTAAAGTATCAGTAATAGCTATTGATTCTATCACAAATGAAATAATTGGAGAATTTGTAACTCAAAAAGAAGCTGGAAGAATATTAGGCGTAATTGCGCATAATATAAGTGAAGTTTGTTCCGGAAAAAGAAAATCGGCTGGGAAGTATAATAATCATCCGATTATTTGAAAACGTAAACCTATATTATAATATGTCATATATTAAAACTGATTTCTGTTTTACATCATACGATATTTTTAGTACTTTTAATTTAAAGCAATTAAAGATTAAAAGAACTGTTGTACAAGATAAATACGGATGTAATAAAAAGCAACGTTTTTGTGCATTAGTTTTTACATATTGCTGTTATTTAATAGTTTTGGATATTATCCAAAATAATGCTACCTTTGTATTACCATTGTTTAATCATAAATATGCTAGTATTTTTGTTAAGCCTATTACTGGCGAGACATTAAAATTTGCAAGACAACATGGTGCGTTTAGAGATTTAGATTTATTAATGACCAACTTTACAGGATATCAAATGATATATTCTTGAGAAACAGGTGGCCGTTATAAAGAAAAACCAATCTATATTAATAAACGATTTAAAGACGTATTATATAAATATGCGAATGAAGGTAAACAGTATTATTAATGGAAATTAAGCGTGTTGAAGATTATTACGATAAAATAAAAGAGAAATTTCCTGATTTAGAAATGTGAGAAATTGAAAAAATTCTAAATCATGGGTTTCAGTCGATGTTTACACTAAATAATAATGGTGCAGATGTTATGCTTAAATCTCAAAAAGGATTTTTAATGTATTTTGGTAGACTTTTTAATAATAAAGATTTGTGATGAAAATATAGAAACATTAAATCTAGAATTAAATTCAGAATCAAATATCTTGCAAAAAAACCTGTATGAGATGGGATTTATTATTTTGGATTAACTGAAGAAGAATATAATACATTAATACCTAAGAAAAAAGGTAGATATAAGAATAAAATCACATTTCCAAAATTAAGAATATATAAAATCAAAGAAGAAGCTTGCTTGTTATATAATATTAAATATTTGTTTAAATTAACAGGCGAAGAAGATCAGGGTTTATCAAATACTCTGAGTAATTTTTCAACACGAAATATAGAACTTATTGAAATAAAAGATAAAAATGGTAAAATGCAAAAAGTAAATGGCTAGAAGAGAAGCAGTAAATACATTCACTGATGGTATGATCAGTGATTTAAATCCAATAAACACTCCAAATACAGTTTTAACGGATTGTTTAAATGGAACTCTGATTACTTATGATGGAAACGAATATACTTTACAAAATGATAAGGGAAATTTTCCATTAAAAGATTGTAAATTACAAGAAAATTATATACCGGTTGGAGTAAGGGAATACGGTGATATATTATATATAGTATCGTATAATCCTATAACTAAACATGTACAGATAGGTTCGTATCCTTCTCCAGAAACAATTTTTGACGAATTTGATATTAATGGTTTAATCCCAGACAATAATTTAAATTATGACAATGTTAATTCTATATGAGATAGAATTATAAATTCGATAAAGTATTCAGAATTAACGGAAGATCTTGAAAATTTAAAATTATTCTATGGACCTATTCCAGAAAATTATAAAATAAATCCTGGTGACAAATATAAACTTGAATTAACGGGCCTTCCTAATAGTGCAAACGGATTAGATTTAGGAACTTTTGAAGGATTTGAATTTTATATTTTTGATGAAAATCGTAAACCTTATGATATTACAAAAAATATAGAAATAAATACACAGGAACATACATATACTAGTTGAAAAGTTCCTGGATATATGGCTACAAAATTACGTTTTGCACAAATTGACGATTTTAAAGTAAATATACGAAAAGTAATCGTACCTACTTATACTATTACTGGACAAAGCGCACTTAAAGAATTATCATTAAATTTTCAATATTTTATTTCTGATTATTTATATAATAATCATGTTGTTAAAACAATAGGATCTTTAAAATTATTAATTGAAATACGAAGAAATGGTTCCGCTCTTCCGTCTATAGTAAGTGAAAATAGTAATAATTCTCCTATACAAATAGTTGATCTTAAAAACGGAACATATTGTTATTATATTGACTGGACTTTACCTAATACAGATGATTATAAATGTGATTCTGATGATAAATTGGAATTGGTAGTTACGCCATTTGTAGAGTTAAATCAGAAAATAGTATATTATGATAAATTTAAAAGAACATTAACTTTTGACTTAGCGCAAAAAGGTGATGTCAATGATTTTGATATTGGAGAAGGTATTTGAAGATATACCGTTGACGACAAATTAATTTTATATTTTGATACTTCTGGGGTGCAGGAAACTTCCGTATTTGCACAAGACGTAGAACTACAATATAAAATTACTAGAATTTCTAATAATACTGATATTGGAGATTGAAGATCTATATATGATTGAAATGTAGTTGGTGATACAATATTAAAAATTGATTTTGACCCTTGAACCGGTGTATTTGATACTACTAAATTTTATGCTGAAGATTATTATCAAATATCGTTTAGATTTATTGATCCCGAATCCAATGGTTTGCTACGTCAAGATTTAATAACTAAAAGTTTATTAGCTACAGAATTATTAAACGGTAGTTCTTCAAAGCATTATGATAAAGTTTATTTTGATGAATGAATAAATAATTATCCAGACCATATTAAAAATAAACATATTAGTGTGGCAGCCGAAATTGATCCAAATAGTGTTATTACTGACGAAGATGCAAAATATGATAATAATTATACAACTTGATATTATAATTCAGAACTTAACAAATATCCTACTTATATTAATAGTACTTTAATAAATTCTGAAAATGGAATTCCTGATTTTAATATTTCTTCAGAATTAAAATTTGAAACTAATATTACATATAATTCGGACATTGAAGTATTGAAAGGTCCTCTTTGAACTAATTTAAATAGTATATTAAACTATACAAATACAAAATCAGCATTAATAAACACTACTACTGGTAAAATACAACAATCCGATGTAAATATTTTGGACTCCAGAATAAACTCTCTTAAGAAAACATTAAACTATAAGCTCATACAACAAGGCGGTCCTGGAAAAATTGTAGCAATTGAAGAAGGTCCTGTTAAAAAATCAGGTCCTACTGATATAATTATTACAGCAAATGGTATTTATGAAGATGATATATCTCCAAATGGTAAACCAGAACCTGATTTAGAAGTAACTATTAATGATGGATCTCAAAAAGATATTTATATTAATAAAACAACTTCATTTAACAATAGTACTGTATCGAAATTATTAAATAAATTAAATACAAACGATGTATTATTTTGTAAGCTAGATATACCATCTCAAACACTTGGTGATGATAGTAGACCTTCTGAGAATCACAATGTATTAAAATTCAAAATAGGAGAAGGGCTATCTGATGGATTTACATATGCTTCTGCTACTGGAGATACAACTTCTTCTACATATTATGCTGTTTTTAAATATCCTGGTGAAACAGCTTCTAGTGGAGGAAGACGAACAGAACAATCAAAACTACTATTTGTTAGAGTTGGTAATTTAACTACATCTGGAGATACAGTTACATCAACGTTTTCTGATTCTGGAAGTGCACACACATTGTTTAATAATTGAGTTTCTAGAATAAAACATTATAAAGGATTGGGTTATTCTGTTATTGGAAATTTTTATAAAGCTGAACAGGCAACACCTTCTACAAAAATTCCAACTATTAGTATTGAAACTTATCCAGAATTAACATTTGATAGTTGAACGTTTAATAACCACAATATGTTTAACTCTTTAGATAGAAGTTCTATTAGTAGTATTGATAATTTTTTCAAATTATCTTCTACAGAAAAAGAAATATTATTACTATCTGGAATAAAATTAGATAAAAATGTTGTAGAACTTCAATATGATGGTAACACCGATACTATAGATGCTGTATTAGCACAAGTTCAACAAAAAATTAATGATAGGAATAGTTTGGTAGAACAAAATATTGTTTCTTGGCGTGAAGATACATTTGTTCAAGCTCATTCTGATGAAGACAGTGAATATTTAGATGAATTTTCTTATGAAACTACTTCTTTAAATAGTAATGACGTACCATTATTAGCAATGTTGAATAAAACATATAATTGTAGTACACCTGTAATGTTTGTAATTAGAGATTACTATTGAATATCAGGGTACGGTCATAATACATCGGCTGAATACATTCAACAAAATTATATGGGGGTTTCTGACTCAGAAGTAGCTATAACTTAATATGAATGTAAAATTAGAATTAAAAAAGTATAAACAAGAAGGTGATATGGCTCATGAGTATAATCCATTAAGGAATGTACTTGATGAAAACAACCAAATTGTAGATTTTGATACAGATGAATTAAATATTGATTTAAATCATCCATTAAATTTGGAATGTCAACCTTCTTACGACGGAACTGTTAATTTAATTATCAATGATGATAAAAATCCGCCAAGAATTATAAATACAAGATTTAGTAAGATTGAGGATGATCGTTACAAGATTATAAATAGAAATCAAAGAGAGCAAACAAATCTTTATAAAGTTGGAAAAATAGATCAGCAAACCAGATTGTTTAGAAATATTAATTCCATTCCAAAAATTGATTTAATAAACGTAACAAACGTTGGACAATTAATGGGCGGCAATTATACTTTTTATATTAAATTTGCTGATAATGATTATAATAAAACTGATGTTGTTGCTGAATCTGGAATAGTTTCTATATTTAAAGGATATAGTAATAGAATAAATACAATCTCCGGTACTATTTTTAACGAACGTACTGATAAAGCAATTAAACTTCGTATTTCAAACGTTGATACGTCTTTTTCAAAAATATATGTTTATTATATTAGAGAAACTTGCGATCAAAACGGCTTTAGAATAACTAAAGCTGGAATGTATCAACATCCTTATGAAATTCGTGATAATGTTGTTGATATTATAATTAATGGTTTTGAGGATGAAGAAGAACTTACTCCTGAAGAAATTAATATACAATATAATATTGTTACTGCCGCTAAAACTCAGGCACAAGTTCAAAATATGCTTTTCTTTGGAAATGTTCAAAGTAATATGGTAGATGTTAAAAATTTACAAAATATATCATATTTTATTCCTGTTACTTTAAAACAAAAAGATAGTATTGGTTGAATAAGTGCAAAAGATTATTCTCAAAAATTTGGTGACGATATCGATCAAACAGAATATTATAGTACTAATAATATATATTATAATCTTGGTTATTGGCCAGATGAAATATATAGATTAGGGGTTGTATATATACTAAATGATGATTCTTTAACTCCTGTATTTAATCTTAGAGGCCATAACTTTTCAAACATCGATGAATATAATTTTGATACCGATGAGCCGTTGTATTCTGAGGTACAAGATGAATTTGGTATAACGAAAAAGGTTATGAATTATCTAGAAAGAGATGAATTTTTAACTAGTAAAAAATTTCTAGATAATACGTTTGGAGTGTTTAAAACACCAGACGTAACTATTATTAATTATGAAGAAACCTCTGTTAATAATAGTCAAACTGTAAAACCGTTGTATTTTAAAATGGAAATTACAGATGAAATTAAAAACGCTCTTAAACAGTTTAACGTTAAAGGATTGTTTTTTGTTAGACAGAAACGTATTCCTACCAACTTAGGACAAGGATTTTCTGTAGGTATCGATAGAATAAGCAATACTCCTATTATTTGAGATAGTACTAGAAATTCAAATAAGGGTGCGTATATAGCAGAAAGTTTTTTAACTAATGATAATACACTTAGTACAAGTTTTGAATCGCATATTATAGAAACTCAAAATTCTCAATGTTCTGGTTTACTTTGTGTAGATGCAATGGTTGATACACAACTACAAGCAAATTTTGACGGTAGTGAGTTTATTTTAAAACCACAATTTCAAGCAAAACCTAATGGTAATTCTATAGCAAGAAATAAACGTCATTATTATGTAACAGATACGGCCGCCGTTAATAATGTTCCACAAAATAGTCAGGTACAATCTACATTAATATATGTTGATTCTGAAACACCAATGAAATATATTAATGGTTTGGGATATTCTACAAAATGCGGAATGGCAGAAGATGTAAGTAAGTTTTCTTTCTTTTCAGAAACAAATAAGCGAGACGCAACTAATAAAATTTTACGTGGTGTATATTGCCCGTTTTTAGGTACTAATCAAAATTTAAATAAAAATACAGTATATACAATTAAAGTTCCTAATTATTCTGGAGCTCTTATTAAAGATTATTTTTCCATAAGAGGTAAAGATACCGCACCATTTTATGCAATATCTGATAGATATGGAATAGATAATAGCTTTAATGTTGATTGTTTTAGAGGAGATTGCTATTCTAATACAGTTACTGTTAGAATAAATAGAAATTTTGTTGATTCTGAAGTTCCAGTTACAGATATAATTATTGATCCTGATACATGAAAAAATAACTACAAAGGTTATTTTAATATGATTAATAATGTTGAACCTGATGAAGATACAGATAAAGATAAAATTGGTAATTTTGCTAATATAAATAGAGCGGATGTAAATACAGTACCGCTCGGTATTTGAGTTACATATAAATGCTTATCAAATTATAATTTAGGTTTACGTACAATTGATTCTAGTAATAGTAGTGAATATGCGTTAATGGGTAGTCCTAGAGCATTTTATCCTGTTATTGATATGTCTGTAGCATCAGCTCAAAAAATTGAAGAATCTAAATTATTAAACGATGGTTATAATTCAACCGTTGGTCAAAGACGTAATTTTATTGTTGACAACGTACCTTATATTAAAGATATATACGATAATAGAATTATGTTTAGTAATGTACAACGTGAAGATGATTTTCAAAATGCTTATAGAATATTCCAAGGCTTATCGTTTAAAGATATAGATAGGCAATATGGAGCAATAGTTAAACTTATACCTTATGGTGTTAATTTATTCTGCGTATTTGAACATGGATTAGGTATTATACCTATTAATGAAAAAGCTTTATTGTCTACCACAACAGGTCAATCTATACACATGTATGGAGCTGGTGTTATACAGAATCAAATTAGTTTAATATCTCCTGATTTCGGTAGTATATGGTCAGAATCTGTAATAAGAACTCCTATTGGTATATACGGTGTTGACACATACGCTAAGAAAATTTGGCGTTATTCAGAAAAAGGATTAGAAACTATTTCTGATATGAAAGTTCAAAGATTCTTAAACGATAATATAAAATTATACGAACAAGACAAATATCCAATTGTAGCGTTAAAAAACGTTAAAAGTCATTTTAATAATTATAAAGGCGACGTAATGTTTACTTTTTATAATGAGTTAAAAGACACCACATGGAATCTATGTTATAATGAACGTATGAATAAATGAATAACTCGCTATTCTTGAACACCATTATATTCTGAAAATATTAATAATATATTTTATAGTTTGGATCAAGATAGAGCTAAAATTTTAAGTTATATTTATAATAATCAAAATTGTACTTTTGGAGTAAGAGTTAACAATGGAGAAAATAAATGAACTATTACTGATGTAAATAATAATCATACGATTCATTTATCTACTGTTGGATACGATTTACCAAATCAATATGAATATATTATAGAATCTTTTGAAACTGCGTATTTAGATAAAAATGATAATCAAATAGATATAAAAGTTACAAATTATGGAAATGCGTTTTTAATATCTGATAATATTTTAACAATAAATCAAATTAATTTAATTGATGTTTTATCTACTATTACAAAAAACGCTATTGATTATGTACCAGCATTTTTAAAGATAAATTTAAAAGTTAAATTAAGTACAGTTATTGATAAAAAATATGATTTAGATACCGATACAGCATTTACTTATATTCATGATGTTTTAGGTATTGTTGTTGATAATAAAGTATTAGAAGGAAATGATGTTGATAAATATACAAAACAAAAGAAAGCGTTTTTACAAAATGGTTTTTATGTTCATGGTAAAGCTGGTATATTTAATCAAATAAATTATCGTGATGCTTCGTTTGAAAATGAAATATTGCCTACTAAATGATACGAAAGACAAGAACGATTTGAATTTGAATTTGTTGTAAATGATCAAATCGGATTACATAAAATATTTGACAATCTTGTTATTATTTCTAATAATGTACAGCCTAAACAAATTGAGTATGAAATTATAGGTGATGTATATAAATTTAATAAAACTGGTATATTCAGAAGTGAGCAAACTTGGCAAAGTGAATGGGATACTACTTATAATAAACCTAAGTTTATGGTGGCTAACGAGAAACGAGCTCATAGTGGACAAGTAAAACAAGTTAAATACCAATCCTCTCAAGACTTTGATAATTGTAGAGTTGTCTGAGATGATGTACTAAATCAGTATTCGTTAATTACCACACAAGATTGCAAAAATATTGAAGAATGGGGTAGAAGATTGGGTAATATACATTATAAAGAGGATTCTTGATATGTTACTATAGAACCTATCAAATATAAAGAAAAATATCGTATTAATGATGGTGATGTTGATGATTGATCAGGTATAAAAGAAAAATATAGTAAAACAAAAGAAGCAAGAATTCGTGATAAATTTGTAAAGATAAGAGTGAAATATACTGGTGAGGACATGGTTATTATTACAGCTCTTAGAACAATATTAACACCAAGTTATAGTTAGTTATGGCGTTACCTTCGATTAATAATAGTGCTACAAAAGCTGCTAATAATGTAAAAGCTCAATCTAGTACTAATGGGCCTACTCCTGGTAGTGGTAATAAAACGCCTGGTGGAACAACAGGGTTTAATTGGTTAAATGTAGCTGGTTTATTTGGGCAGGCCGCTACAATAGGAACCTCTTTATTTGGTAAAACATATGACGATAATTCTGGGTTTGAAGATGAACAAGCTGTTGCACAAATAGCTAGTAATTTTGGACCTTGAGGACAGTTAGCTGCAGGATTAGCATCAGTATCTTCTCAAATAACTAGAGCTGCTGATATTAATACAAGTAAAATATCAGAAAGAGCTAAAGAAGCTTCTGGCATGTCTGGATTTGGACAATTTGCTAACAACACATTAAATTGAATGAATAATACTACATTTGGTTTATTGGGTGGATTTGGGGCACTTCCTAAAACTCAAGATTATAATATGTCTAGGGAAGCAGAAATGTTATCTGGTGCTTATTCTGGAACTACAAGTGATATGAGAGCTGCAGAAGATGTTGCAGGTAGCAGATTTTTCTTTGGAAAAAATAAATTAAACAATCTTGTAGATTCTTCTATAATGAATGATGATTTAATATCAAATTTAGGTATTAAAAATAATAATACCATATCTAGTGTTCCATATAATGCAGATATGATTAATTTTAGAAATTTCAGAAAAATGTACGGAATGACTGGACAGAATTATAATACACGTGTTGGTAAACAAGGTATGAAAATGCTTTCTAGAGAAGAATTAGATAAAATATATTCTGCGAGAAAACCTGAGTTATCTGATGTTAGTAAATTACAAAATGGAGGTTCTATTTTAATTCCAGATGGAGCGTTACATGCACATAAACATCATATGGAAGATGTAAATCCAGAATTAGCAGAAGAACTTACAAAAAAAGGTATTCCTGTTGTTACTACTGATGAAAATGGAGAAGTTAAACAAGTTGCCGAAATAGAAAAAGAGGAAATTACGTTATCTTCTGAATTAACAGCAGAAATAGAAAAGCTTTGGAAATCTGGAGAAGAAGACGATATGATTAAAGCCGGTAAGTTAATTGTAGATGCATTATTCAATGATAGTACAGATAATGCTGGATTAATAGATAAAGTTGAATAATGGAATATGAGGAGCTTGGTTTTAAATTAAGTAAAAAGGATGCTTTAGAATTAAGTGAGTGTATAGATGTGGACAAATATATAGCTAATTTGGCTTTAAAGGATGTATTAACTAAGAGAATTCATGTTGGACAGGCTTATAGTAAGAAATCTGGAATTTATATTATTTATAATACAGCTAATTCAAAAAAATACATTGGTTCTGCTAAAACATTTATTTCAAGAATTACATCACATTGTAAATTATTAAATGATAAAAATCATTTTAGTAAAAAACTTCAAAATGATATTAATTCTTTGGGAATTGAAACTTTTTTTATTAAACTTTTTCCATATACAATTGATCGAGATTTATTATTTGATTTAGAATCATTTTTAATTTTAAAATACAATACAATAAACAATGGATATAATACTTTAGTTGATTCTAGATATAAAGCTATATCTGAAGATTACAAAAAGGTTATTGGGGAAAGATTGTCTAAAGCGAATAAAGGTATTCCGAAATCATTAGAACATAGACAAAAATGCGGAATTTCTATTTCATTAACAAATCGTGCTGATGGAAATCCTTTTTCAAAATTAACTAAAGACGATGTTATATGAATTAGGTCTAATTTTAAAAGTTTTTCTATAATAGAATTATGTAATAAGTTTAACGTATCAAAAAATGTAATAAGAAGTATTTTACATTTAAGATCGTGAAATTATACAGATTGTATTCCAGAAAATTATATAGTTCCTACTAGAATTAAACGGAATGATCAATTATCAGATTCTGATATTTTATTTATTAGAAATAATTTATCTAAATACTATATATCTGATTTTTGTAAAAAGTACAACTGTACTCGTAAAGTTATATCTGGAATTATTTATTTATCAACTTATAATTATCCTAATTTAATACCTTATAATTATAATCCTAATGTTTTATTATCAGAACATTATTGTAAAATTCCAGATAAAGAAGTTTTAATAATTAGACAAACTTATAAGGAGTATACTTTAAGTCAATTAGCTGCCAAATACAAAGTAAAAGAACAAAGTATAATAAATTTATTAAATTTAAAAAGTTGGAGAAAAGAAAGATATATTCCAAAGGATTATGTTAAACCAGATAAACAATGATTTTCTAATGATAGACTATAAAAATTTACCAAGTATCGATATAACAATTAACAATAAAACATATAATTTGCTTGTAGCAAAAACTGATGAAGAAAAGGAATATGGATTAAAAGGAGTAAAAGAATTAGATAACTCCGAAGGCATGTGATTTTCATATGAAGATGCTCCGCAGAAAGAACTTACATTTTGAATGGAATCAACTTCTTTAAAATTAAATATAGCTTTTATAAACGAGAATTATGAAATTATTGAAGTTCTTAAAGGGGAACCAAATTCTTTAGAGTATCTTACTTGTATTGCCCCAGATAATTCTTTTATTATTGCAGTTATTGAATTAAATCAATCGGAAAATATTAAATCTGGAGATGAAGTAGAAATTCTTGATGAGTCTGATTTACAAGATTTACCAACCAGTAAATTACTTGTATTAAATGATGATGGCACAGTACAGTTTGACTTAGGTTCTGGTAGTAATCGAATATTTTCAAGAATTAGTTCTAGAGTAATTATTCATAAAGCTAAAAAAGCAGCTTCTTCTAAATCAGATACAGATTATAAAGCTCTTGGCCGATATATATTTAAAGAATTAGACAGACAGGATAATAGAGATCCAGAATATGTTGAAAAATAGTATAAAATATTTGTTTAATTTAAAATTATTCGCTATATTTGCGCATTAAATATGTGTAATATATGAGTAAATTAACTACAGAAGAGTTTATAGAAAAAGCAAAAAAGATTCATGGGGATAAGTATGACTACTCTAAAGTTAATTATGTCAGATCAAGTGAAAAAGTTTGTATTATTTGCCCTGACCATGGCGAGTTTTGACAAATAGCTAATTGCCATCTTCAGGGACAAAACTGTCCAAAATGTAGTGCTATTAACAGAATTAATAGTTTAAAATGTTCCCAAGAAGAGTTAATATCAAGATTCAGAAAAATTCATGGAAATTTATATGAATATGATTTTTCAAATTATACTACGATAAATGGATATTTGGACATAAAGTGTCTTAAACATAATTATTGATTTAAACAAAAAACATCTCACCACTTAAGTGGTCATGGATGCCCTATATGTTTTTCTGGTAAAAAAATGACTACTGAGGAATTTATAATAAAAGCTAGAGAAGTTCATGGTAATACTTATGATTATAGTAAAGTTGTATATAATGGTAAAGATATTCCTGTAGAAATAATTTGCCCATCGCATGGTTCATTTTGACAAAAACCACACAATCATATTTCTGGTTGTGGATGTCCTAATTGTAAACCATTAAAAACTCAACAAAAAATATATGAATTTTTGTGTAAAAGTTTTCCAAACGTTGATTGAAAATGGGAATGTTCACCAGAGTGATTAAAACCTCAACGATTTGACATATATAGTTATAAACATAATTTAGCAATCGAATATAATGGAAAACAACACTATGTACCTTTAAAATGTTTTGGAGGTCAATTATCATTTAATGATACAGTCAGACGAGATGCTTTAAAATCTAATAAATGTGCTGATAATAATTGTAAATTATATATAATAAAATATGATAATATAGATTATGATAAAATTAAAGAAGATATTAACAATTTAATTAACAATACTTAATTATGAAAATCAAGTCTTATGATTCAATAAAAAAATTGCAAGAAGGTGGAGCACTACCTGCTGATCCTAGTCAGGGTGCAGCTCCAGCTCCAGCTCCTGCTCAAGGTGGAGTTGAAGAGCAGCTTGCTCAGTTAGCTCAACAGTTAGTGGAAATGCTAATGCAGCAAATCGGTGATCCTCAAGCTGTTATGATGGTTCTTCAAATGGCAGCTGAAATGTTACAAGGTGCTCAGCAGCCAGTTGGTGCAGTTCCTGAGGAAGGTCAAGCATTCATGAGAAAAGGTGGAAAAATCATGAAATGCGGTGCTAAAATGAAATCAAAGAAAGCTTGCGGTGGTGCTAAGCTTAGCAAGTAGAAAACTCATAGGAGGTTGAGGCGCAAACCTCAATCTCCTTTTTTATTATTAATAATATGTCACAAGTAAAAAAATTAGCAAAAGGTGGCACTTTTATAATCGATGGCCAAGAACTTACCGGAACTGATGCCATTAATGCTGTCAGACCTTATTTAGGTGAGACTACTGGTGGCATTATGAATGCTCTACAAGAGGGTGCTACTGTAAATTATAATTCTGGAAATAATACAATCTCTATTGTAGATAGTAATGGTAAAGATCGTGTATATGATTATTTACCTGCAAGCGTTAAAGCTTCTACAATGGATAGTAGACTTAAAAAAGATTTTGGAGCTACATTTCATACAAAAACAGATCAATTTAAACGTGAACTTTCAGATTTAAAACGTGCTTATATTGCAAAACCTTCTACTACAGAAACTACTCCTGATTTAAAAGCTCTTGCTCGTGGTTCTGGTTATTTTTATACTAAAGATAAAGATGGAAAATCTATATATCTTGAAGGTCCAGAAAATAATAATAGACTAGAAACAATAAAAGCAATACGTGCTTATCTTGAAGGCGATGACGATTTTAGAAAAGGATATAAAACAGAAGGTTGAAAACAAGCTGATCTTGATGCTTTAAAAAATTGAGTAAATAATCCTACTGTTTCTACAGACCGCGATGCTTATTGAAAAGGGCTATTTGATAGAATTAGGGGTAATAATCTTAGTGATATAGATAAACAGACTCTTAATTTAATGGGATTTAGTGAAGGAGTTGATAATGCTGGTTCTGATAGTAGTGGAAATTCTAATAAACCTACTATTGACAAAGATTGAATTGGAAATAGAGAAGCTGCCGAATCAGCTGGTATTGGTATAGGCAAAGATTCGGATGGAAATTGAATTATTATAGGTGACAATCCGTATGCAAGAGATACTTGGTATGCTCGCGATATGCCATTTTTAAAAGGAACTCCTTTTGAAACAGGTGCTATCCATAACGGGCGTTTATACACAGAAGGAGATGTCTTTAGTGGTAAATATGGAGACCTTTCTGCAGCAATGGCTCCTTTTATAAGTGCGTTTAGAGATGAAGCTTCTGATTGGAATACACGTTGAAACAATGCATATAATTCTGGCGTTAAGTGATATAATATGGATAATAACATATATGCTAATGCTGGAGATCCTACAAAAGGTTATGCTCAATATTGATCACGTTATTTTACAGATAATAATTTATCTGGTAATTATAACATGATAGACGTTTCAAACGCATTCAATAATTTAGGAAATCGTCAAGTTGTATCTTATATTGACGGTACTACAAAAAATCGTTATGGAATTGACGAACCGATATATTTAGTTAGGAATGAAGATAATACTATTACTAAATATGATAACTATAATCAATTACTAGCTAATTCTGGCTTAACTGAAAATCCTGATATCTATGGCTTTGCACCTAAAGATATAACTATAAATCCTTATCAAAATATTCGTGGTAAAGATTATGCAGAATATCAACGTTTTGGAAAGGATGGGCAAGAAAATACTGTTTTAGTTGGCCGTGATGGGTATTTATATTTAGATAGAGGGGACGCAAAACCTAAACGTATTTATGATATTGAAAAACTTAAAAATATACTGGCTGGTCAAGCTTTTGAAAATAAAGACCTTGATGCTATTACCTTAACTAAAGGTGAATATCGTTGAAATCTTGCAGCACCATTTAGACAAAAACGGAGTCAGATGATTAATAATGAATCAATAAGAAAAAATGAACGTAATAATAGTTCGTTAAACAAGTTTCAATGGGGTGGTTCTATACAAAAAGTTAAATCTTCTGCTGTATCAAACGATCCTTCTACCAAAAAACATGACTATACAAAAGCGCACGCTTTAGACGGTTCTGATGGTAAGTTAACTAGTGCAGAATGAATGCAAATTGGTGCTGCTGTTGGAGATTTAGCTGGTGTTGGAATATCGTTTGTTCCTGGATTTGGTAATATTGCTGGTGCTACAACAGGTGCAGCGGCTTCTACAACTAAATTTATAGCAGATATTAAGCAAGATGGCTATCAGAGAAAAGATCTTGGTAATTATCTAGCTAATCTTGGATTGGATGCTGCTACACTAATACCTGGGTTAGGAACTGGAGCTAAAGCTACCAAAGCTGCTAAAATTATTAAAGGGGTTGGTAAACCAATTATTAAATTATTATCTGCCACTGGTGCCGCAGCTCCAGTTATAATAGCTGTACAAAAAATTCAGAATGGTGAAAAATACACTTCTGAAGATTTAACTACTGCAATTCGTGGGTTAGGAGCAAGTTTTATTGCAGCTAAATCAATGAAGGATACTATTGGAGAAGCAAGACTTGCAAAATCTGTTGCTACTAAAGCTGCACAATCTAGTAATAATATTACGAGTAACGGTATAACAAAAACAGCTGATGAAATCGCTTCCGCTATAAATGGAAAAACTCGTACTGAAGCCGCTAAAGAATTAAAGACTTTGTTTAAAAATGGTGAATCTGAATTATCTCAATCAGATGCTGTAAAATTATTAGATGATTTAAATATTACTTGAAATAAAGGAAAAATTCAAAATTGAAAATTTAAAAATTTAGGTAAAAATTTAACAGGGGGTAATAGAGGTCACAAAACTGCAGAACTTATTCTTCAAGAACCACACAGTACATTCAGATATATGGTAAATCCTTTTACTAGATCTAAAGTTCTTGGTTCTGAGGCAGTATTTGGGTTTGGTAAAAATCAAGGTTTATTAAAAGATTTTGTATCTCCTCAAACAATGGCGGCCGCAAATAGATTACAGTCTATGCCTGGAAGAACACCATTGAAAGTGCAAGCTTTAAATAGAATAGCTGCAGAAAATCCAAATTTATTTGGAGATATGTTTACATTTGAAGGTAAAGTAGTAAGTCCTATTATCAGACAATATGGTCCATATTTTGGAGGAACTCGATATATGAGAATGGCTCCAGTTTGAACAAATTTAAGACCTATGAAAAACCCTAAAGCTCAAGGTATAACAGATGGATTACAAGACTTTTCTACTAACATCGTTCCAAGTACTTTAAGAGATCCTAATTTTGTAAGAAGATCTAAAATGATTCATGATTATGCGTTACCTGCATCTAAAACAAGTTATTGGAATAAAAATCTTTGAGCTGCTGCAATGGCTGAGGCATATAATCCGACTTTCTATAGAAAAGGTGGCAAAATTGTTAAAGCTCAACCAGGAACTCTTATTAAATATACAGATCCTGAATGAGTAAATCCTTTTGATAGAACATCTAGTACAAGTATAACTAGTTCGTCTAGTATGGATGGAAAAACCGGAAGTTTAACTAAAACTTTTTCTGGGTTAAATTTTGAACCGATTGATTCGAATAGATTTATATATGATCCAAATTATAGGCTAAATTTAAATCCTATTAATAAGCCATCACCTCAACAAAATTTAAATCTACCTTCGTTTAGAAATACTGTAAGAGAACCGTTAATTTCAGATGTTAGTCCTATGGCTAAATATACTGTACATACGGCTTTAAAAAATGCACAGAAAGATGCGTTAAGTAATATAACAAATACAGATGCTATTTCTAACGCTAAAATAGAAAGGCCAGGTGGTGACCATGGTAAAGAGTGAGGTATAAATCAGGCAAATATAGCGGATTATATTGACACGTTTGGTAGAGTTCGTAGAGGTATTAATCAGGATAGAGATATTCAGAGAAGAGCTTTAGGCGAACTTTATAAAAGACAATTTTTAACACCAGAAATAGACAGAGCTAAGTATAATTTTTCTGATATTGAACAAGGTTATAATCAAACTACAAGTCCTTATCTTGAACAAAAGTTTGTTACATCCGACGCTAGAGATTCTATGGCATTTAAATTAAATAAAGCTCAGCAGTTATCTCAATTAGCTGGACAAAAGAATGCTCAAGTAACTCAACGTCAACTTCAGACAGATGATACAAATCGTCAAATTGATACTCAAAATGAAAATGCTAGAGCTCAGACAGCTAATGCAGTAAGTCAATATTTAACCAATTTAAATTATCAAGACGATATGCTTGATTCTGTTAGATTAAATAGATGAAATGCAGAAGGTATTGGCAGATTAAGTCAGCAAATGAGACAGCAATTACGTGATTCTCAGAATAAGATTGCTACTGATACATATAATGAAGAACTTAAAAAAGTAATCAATGGTGAAAATCTTCGTATTAATTCTGAACTTAGAAATAAGTATGGTTCTGCCTGAAGTAAATTATCTAATGATGAAAAAAATAAATATGGAGATTTTCAAACTTATGCTTATACGCAAGATCCAGAATGGTATAAATCACTTAGTGAACCTTTAGATGGAACTGTTAGTAAAATGCAAGGTATTAGAAATTCTCTAGCGCAGGCAATGGGAGCTGGATTTTTCTATAAATCAGGTGGCACTATTAACATAAGGAATACTAATAAAAATCAAAGATCTGCACAAGAGCAAATTGCTATTAATGGTGATAAAGCTGCTAAAAGATCTGTAGATGAATTATCTAGGGCATTACTTAAAATGCTTCAGCAATTACAAGCAATAAAATAAAATGAGAATAAAAAAGTATCAAAGTGGAGGTATAGCATATCTTCCAACTGTAAATAGATTTCTAGAAGGGGCTGCACAAACTGCGGCCTCTTCTTCTAATTCTAGTTCAGAATCTAGTAAAGTACCTGGATTTGCTAAAGAAATTATATCTTTAATAAAAGAGAATGGTATTGAAAGTGATGTTGATGTATTTTTAAATAGTTTGCAAAGAACATTAGATGTTGCTGGAGATCCTAGTGGTGAAAATTTAAGTATGCGTGATATCTTAAGAGTACTTAAAGATGTTAATAGAGTAAAACAGAATCATGCTCAATACGTAACAGCTGAAAAATCTCTTGAGGCACAAGATGCATGAGCAGAACCTGCTACTGATGCAAGAGGTTATTTATATGTAATGGATAGTGATAGAAATGTATCTAAGATTCATCCATCTCAATATGATCCAGAAAAATATGTATCGTTGACAAATCTTGATTTAATGCACATTCGTCAAATCGATCCTAGTAAAGCATACGATAGTGAAATATTGAAAAATCTTAGCTCTGCTGTTGGCATGAAAACTATTAGTGATTATGCTAGAAGTGTAATTAAGGATTTTGGTAAAACTGATATTACCGGATATAGTGAGAAAACTGCTGGTAAAATTAAATCTGGTATGGATAAAATAGTTGGATATGGTTATGATGAACTAAGTAAATTGTTGTTTGGCGGACCAGATGGAGTTTATAAAACAAATAAACAAGCTACTATAGCTGACGAAGATATCAGATTAGCGCTTGATTATCTTAAATCCAGTTTACCTAATAGTTTTCGTAATACATTAAATGCTAAAGCTACTGCTGAAGGATATAATCCTGATTTAATGCTTATTACTATGTTAAGAGCGGATACTGATAGAAAAATTAGTGTTGATTATGACAAAACTGCTAGTGCAGATGCTGGTGTTGGTGGAGCTGGAGCTAAGGCGGCAGAAGAAAAATTGAATGATCATGATACTTATTTGATGCGTATTGCTACAGGTGGTATTCCTGAAGTAACAATGATTGCTCAAAATCCAGATAGACCGATGGATACAGCTGCAATGTATGCAATAGCATCTAAAGTAGGGCCACTAGTTGACAAAAACGGTAAACAACTACAAATAGGAAATCTAAACACAATTATTGAAAATTTAACAGCAGCAGAAGCAGCTAATTCAAAGGATATAACATTTGGAGATCAGCTATTAAATTTAGGGGAGCGTGGAGCTATTATTTGAGACGGAGAAAGTCAATTAACAGACATTTGATTACCTTATACAACAGAAGGTGGACGAATTAAACCTGATTTTAGTAAGCTACAAAGGCTAAATGAATACACTGAAGCTGTAAATCCAAATATGTCTACTTTAGAAAAAATGAATCTTATGAGAGCTAAAGGTTTGAATCCTGAAGAACTTAAATATGATCCTGAACATAATATTTGGACTTTCAAAGAATCATCTATGAAATTATTTTTAACATTTAGTGGTATAGCTAGTAGTAACAATATTGACTTTACTGATAATACTAAAAAGATGATCCAGCAGCTTAATCCAGATGAAAGTAAACATTTAGTACAACTTTACAATAATGCTGTAAAATATAACACTATTTCAAGATCTAAATCTACTAAAGCCGTTAATACTTCTTTTGGTAAAGGAAAAGATGACAGATGATGGCGTAGTGGGAATCTTTATAGAAGTACAGTATATATGCCAATAGATAATGAATTTTTAGCTATGCATATGTCTACAAATCAAAATATACCAAAATCAGAATTAACTAGATTTACTGCAAGAGTGCAGGCTACTGAAGCTATGAATAATATGAAAAATCTAGATATTGCAAATTTAGGTCAATTTAAATAATATGATTGAGAAAAAAAATGATTGGGTTGCTACTTTATTAAATACTGAAAGCCATCCAGAAATTACAGAAGAAATTTTATATGCTAACGGAATTACTCCCGATAATACAGGAATAAAGGATTCTGATTATTATAGAAATATTCCGCAAATTCAAGAAAAATTTACTAAAAATGGTAAATTTGATGAATCATCATATCAACAGTTTTACAATAGTGCCTTAAGATCATATAATTCTTATAGTAATAAGGATTTTGTTAATTCGTTATTGGATTATTACGGTACATCTAAATATGATATAAGTACATTATCTAATCCAGCTCAAAACGTCTATAAAACCAGTGCTATTATTACTAATTTTTATGATAGAAATCGACACTCTTATGGTACAGGAAACCTTTGAGAAATGGGTGATGCAAATTTTAGTGATAGAGAAGTTGCCCAAGCTAATAAAGTACGTGATGAAAATGGTAATGTATTAGATTGAACTCCTAATGATAAAGGAGGTTTAATTAAGGGTTTATTCAGACCATCACTAGTAATGGCATCTTATGATGAAGACGTTTATGATGAAAATGGTGTTTTAATTCATCAAAAAGGAGAATTAAAACTAGATGAAAATGGAGACCCTTATACAGAACTTCTTGGAAACCGTGATTCTTATGGTAAAGATGTAGTAAAAATTACCGATACTTTAACTATTGATGGAACTAAGTTAAATGATTGAGATCCATTTGACTCTGATGGGTTAAATAAAAGCATAGGAAGTACAATAGCTAAAACTTTATTTACATTAGGACCTTTCTTTATTCCGTATGTTGGCCCAACATTAGGTGTTATTTCTGCATTAACCGGCATTGCATCTTCTTTACCAACACTAGGCAAAACGATCGATAGTTTTATAACAGGTGGTGATGATGATTCTTTTGGTAGATCTATGACTACTATTGAGAACGCAATGTCTAGATTTGGATTTTCTCAATCTGATGCTGCAAAAGGTAAATTTTTATCATTAGAAAATATAGGTGATATTTTTACATCTAGTGCTGGACAATTATTCTCTCAAAGAATGATTGGGCAAGTTCCAAAAGTTTTAGCTAAACTTCAGCAAACTAATAATATAAATAAAAAATTAGGACAGCAATTATCACTTGGATACATGGCATTAACATCAGCTAATGATTCTTATGGAGTGTTTAAAGAAGCTGGTGCAAATGATTGGACAGCCTCTCTCGGAATGTTACTTACTCTCGGTGGATACTGAGGTTTAATGAATACTGGTTATTTTAAAGAAAAACTTTTTGAAGGATCGTTCTTAGATGAAGAACAACAATTACGTAGAACATTTACAGATGCGGCTAAAGAAATTAATAAGGATTTGCATGGTACAGATTTAGAAAAAGTAGTTTTTAAAAAGGGTGGTTTTTGAGACAGACTAGAAAATGCGGAATCTAAATTTCCTCAATTTTTAGGAAAATCTGCTAAAAAAATTAAGGAGGCTGCACAAAAAATGCCTATTGGCCGACCAGGAGGAACAGAAAATGCTTTTATTAGTCGAGCTCTAAATGAAGGTATTGAAGAGACGATGGAAGAGGGAATGCAAGATAGTATTAAAGCATTAACTAAAGGTTTGGAATTAATAGGCTTAAATGTAACAGAAGATCCTGATGATACTTTAGATTTTGGTATGACTCCAGAAGAAATGCTTCAAAGATACGCGAGTTCTTTTGTTGGTGGAGCGCTCGGTGGAGCAACATTTGAAGTATTTAACCAAGTTGAATTATTTAGAAATCCTGAATTAAAAAAGTTATACAAAATGGCTCCAGTTCGTAGAATGGTGTATGATTTACAGGATAGCGATAATTTAGATAGGTATATTCGTACCATTGACAAATTATATAAGAATGGAAAACTAGGTAATAAAAATCTTTCTGCTACTGAATACGAATCTGTTTCTGACCCAGAAAACAAAACAAAAGCTACTCGTGTATATAAACAAGGTACTGATGATAATAATCAAAATTTAGCAGTAAGAAATCTTTTATTAGGTATTACTCATCAAATACACGATGTTCTACAAGAAAACGGATTAATTCATAGTGGACGTTTAGCTTTATATGCATTAACCAATCCTAAACTTCAAGAAGAAATTAGAAAATCAGGTTTATCTATAGAAGAATACTGAAAACAAAACAATCCTGATATTATAGCTTCTACCTTACATGATATAGGAGTTCTAGATACTGCTGTTCGTCAAGCAAAAGGTGTCGGTGAGCAAATATTTAATTTATCTCAAAAAATAGAATCATATAAATTAAATTCTAGAAAAAATTTACAGTTGGAAACGAAATCTGCAGAACTTGATAAAGCTTTAAAAGAAGATAAAGATTATCAATTTTTACAGGATCAACTTAAAGTTTTAAGAGAAAAATATGATGATATTGTAGGTGGTAAAAATGGGGATGAATATATGGGGTTTGCGTATATGCTACTTGAAGATTCCCCATTAAAATATTATACTAATTTATTTGACAGTACTACTAAAAACGGTGAATCAAAATCTATAACAACTGTAGAAAATTTTGCAGACGTTAATTTTAACATAGATTATGCTTCTTTAGATGAAAATTCTGAAACTAAAAAATATATAGATGACCAATTTAAGGATTTTATAGTTGGAAAAGAACAATCTTTTTGAAAGATTTGGGATTTTCATAAGAATCTTGAAGAAAAATATGCAGATACTCTAGAAAAAGCCGATAATTTTTTAAAAGACCATAAAATAGATCCTTTTCATAAGTCTGTTACAATTGGAGAATGAATTACAGATAGTATAAAAATAAGGGATCAAAAATTAGCGAAATTAGCAGAATTTCAACTAAATCCAGAAGAAGTAGAACAATCCGATATAATAAATCTTTCAGAAGAAATTACTGCGTTAAATACTGAAATAGAAACATTTCAAAGATTAAATCCAAGTTTACATTTAAATGAAGTTTTTGATTTAGAAAAATTTCAGCAGTTAATGGATCCTGATGTATCCGAAGACGAAATTGATATTTTCAATAATGATGCACAAGTTAACGCTGCAAAACAAAACGTTATATCTTATTATAAATATTTAAAAGACAATAAAATTGTAGCACCAACAAAAGAATTTTTAACTGATTATTTAAGCAAATTTTTAGGTAAATTAGGACTAACGGTTAATTCAGAAATGACAAAAAAGATAAAGAGTTGACTTAAAGTTTCTCAAGAATCTGATGGATTTAAAAGATTTGTATTTAAAGATCAAAATATCGACGAATTAGATCCAGATGATGTTATAGAATCTTTAAATGGTGCTCGCGAAGAAGCTTTAGGACTTTTTGATACCGAAAGTAAAATGAATGAATTTATTTCATCATTAGAGGAATTTTTAACATTATTACAACTTAATCCTTCTCAGGCTTTAAGTAAATATCAAGAATTACTAGATGAAGTAAAAAAATCAATTAACTTTGACGCATTAAACGCTTTGGTTCAAGATGATATAAAGTATGATGCAGAATTGTTATTAAATGAATTATTGTTTTCAAAGCATACTGATACTATAGAATTTGTTTCTAATATTATTAATGATATTGATAGTTTGGATGTCTCTCCTACATTTGATATATTGCAAGATTTATCTGTAAAGATGACAGGAGGGTATAATAAAATCATTGACTTACTTCAACAACAAAGGCAAAATTTAGGTTCTGGTCTTGCAAATTTTCAATTAAATAATACTATGAAAAATGCTTTGGACCAAGCTCAATTATTATTAAATATTTTTACAGCTTTAATTGATAGTGCTCAAAGTAATTTAAATACTAAAGTAAATGAATATAGAATTCCTCTGGGTAAAAAACCTTTTGCGGAAATATCTGCAGAAACTAAAAATATTCTTCTTAAAGATATTGAATATTTGCAAAGTCAAATTGATTATTTAAAAACTTTGGGTGGTGCAAATTTAGAAAAACGTTTAGTTGAACAACAGGAAATTATGAAAAACGATACAGTGAAACGTATCAAATTTTTTGTTGAGCATTCTGATGAAAAATCTAAACTTTTAGTAACAAAGCTTGAAACTTTATTAGGAATAAAATTTGCTGATTTGTGAGATGGTGATTTTGATATTAGTAGTGATTCTAAATTTGCAGAGTTTGACAAAAATCGTATAGAGTTTGAAACTAAATTATTTACTGCATTTGATTCAAATTCAGATTCTCAAAAAGCAAATCTGATTCAAAATATAGCAAGTTTGTTTCAGGATGATCCTACATTTTTATCATCTAATGCGGGTTTGTTAACTAGTGATGATTCTACTGTTACTATGTACGGTATGTACAGATACTTACTTTTAAATCTTCTTACTAATTCTAAACAAGTAGCAAGTTGATATAAAACAGTAATGAAAGGATCTTCATTTGTTCCATTTTATTCTCAAGAATTAATTATTAAAGATGCCTTAGCTAATTATTTAAACCGTTCTTTATATAACACAGGATTGGAAGTATTAGAGCAAAAGAAAAATGATAATAGTGATTCTTTTATTAAAGATTCTATTGTTCTTAGAAACTTTTTATTTATAAATGGCGTACCTGGAGCTGGAAAAACAGCTGTAATTGCTAATACTATTAAAAAAATGATTAGGCTTATTGATGGAGACGATAGCACAAAATTTATATCTCTATCAATGACAGAAGTTCAAGCTAAAAAATTAGCGACTTCTATAGAGGAACCTAATTCTGATTTGACATGGTCTGAGTTCATTAAAGCTAATACAACAACAGAAGGAGAGGAATACAGCCAATCTGATGGGCATCGTTTTATAAAAAATTTTAAATCTAAACTTAGTTTTACAGAAATTACTAAAGATCCAAAAGTTAAAAAGGTAGCTATCTTTTTTGATGAGATTCAATTATTGAGAGAGCCTGATATTATAAAACTTAACCAATTAGTAAAAGATGCTAATGATAACGGATACGAAGTTATGGTTTTTGGTCTAGGTGATCTAATGCAAACTTCTGTATCAGAAAATAATAATGAAATTAGTATTGTAAATACATTATTTAATAGTAGTTTTAGACTATCTGCCTCTTTTAGAGAGACTAATCAAGGTAAATCTGAAAATACGTTAGCTATTGCAAGTAAGTTGCAAACTGTAATGGAACATCTTTATAATGATAAAGGTTATCAATTACAAACAGCTAATAAGGATACAGATAATGCATTTTCTACCAGAACAGAACTTAGATGGTATGATGATGGTAAAACTATATATGGAGATAAATTTATTAAATCTTCTGATATAGATAAGACACTAGATAAATTAAAATCTTATGTAGGACAGCATAATTCAAATTCTAATAACCCAGAAATCGCAATAGTTGTTGAATCTGAAGAAGATAAACAAGCCTATGCATTAAAAATAAATAATGATCCTAGAATAGGTATATATACAAAAATAGAAATTTCTGGAGGCGAGTTTGATTATGTTCTTATTGATTCTAAATTAAGTAATAATTCTTTTTTATCTGCAAAAGAATTTTACACATTAATGTCTAGAGCACGTAACGCTTCATTTTTTGTTGCTGAAAAAACTCAGATATTAAATTTATATTCTAGTGATTCTGGTACACCTTCTGCTGCAAATTTATTAAGTTCTAAAGATGATGAACAGCAAAAGAAAATTTATGATACTTTTAAAGAATGAAGAATGAAATTATTTGAAGGTATCGAAGAAACCAATACTCCCAAACCACAATCTCCTGAAGGTGAAGGAACTGGAGAAAGTAAAACAGGTGAATTTGATACAGCCCCAGGAACTGCTGTAAAAAAATATGACACTCCTGACTCTCCAACAGAACAAGAAATAAATGATTTTTTGCAACAAGCTGAATCAGAAATAGAAGAAAAGAAAAAGCAAAAAACACTTACTTCTAATGAAACTGCTCTAGATAATAGAAAAAGTCGTAGTAATCCTACTGAGGATCCTAATAAACCTACTTCCATTAAAGATAGAATTTCTACAAGTGATAATGATTGTGATTGTGAGGTATACGAAGAATGATTAAAGACTAATAATCCTACTACATTAGGTAAATGTATTTTAACAAATATTCAATCTGAAAAAGGAATTGAACAATATAAAGATTTTTTAAGGTACTTTTCATCTTTTATATTAAATTTAAGTTCAGACCCAGATACAAGAACTCAACAAATTAGAGCATTAGAGTCTAGTGTAAAAACTGGAGAGGGTGATATTGGCGATAATTTAAGATATGCTTTATCTTGAATTTCAAGATCACTTAAAGATGATACTGGATATTATTATACTACCCTTCTTGACGATAAACATTCTTTATTATATTACGTTTTTAATAATCCAAGTGGTAAAATGTATGCAATACCAGTAACTATAATAAACGGTACTTATAATGGAGTTGTTTGTAAAAATATTCAAACTGAAAAAGTTGCAGATTTTGCATTTATTTCATCTAATGGTAAATTTCATTTAGATCCTAGAATAGTTGCGAAAGGTAAGGTATCAATTAATCCTTTTTACGGTACAGTAGTTAATAAAACACACACTAGTACAGTAGAAGGTTTACGTAATCAAGAAGGTAAAAGTTTTGCTATATTTGGAATACTAAATGGTCTAATTGAAAATGATGAAGAGCTACTTAAAGATTTCTTAGATTTTGAATTTGATGAAGATGGCAATATTGTTAGCTATTATAAAAGAACTTCTACGTCAAAAAGTCCAAATCTTAGAATTAGAGGTATACAGCGTCGATTATCTATTAGTGAATTTATAGAACTTTGTGATTTAATCAAAAAAGAGCATACAGTAGATACCGTTGAAAAATGGCAAGAAGCTCGTGAAGCTATTGCTAAGAAATTAAATATCAAAGAATATAAAACTAATGTAAAACTTGCAAAACAGTTAGGAGAACAAGAACCTGATACTTCACAGAGAGTTCGATTAATGACAGGAGAAGCTCGAAAAAAACTTATTAATGCTATTCATAAAGTTATAGCAGAACAACCTATTTTAGGAAATGGAATAAGTAAGTTTTGACTTGATGATATATATAATAAGAATAAGGGACCTCATCCTGTTATTCAAATTGGATATGAAACCGGAGCTTCTAGTATAACAATTTTACTTAAAAAAGTTGGTAATAAGTTAGTATGGTGTGATGCTTCTGGCGTGTATCGTAATGGTACTGATATAAATGATTCAAATAGTTTTGATTTACCTGATGTTAAAGGGACTTGACGTGAGTTTATAACTTCAATACTATCGTCTATTAAAAAATTAGATGTAAATGGAAATTATTCTGTTATTCCAAATAATCTATCTAAAGATGATTTCTATTCACATGTAAGTGTTGATTATTTATTAGACGGCTCTGGAAGTGAAGGTTCATACACTTACCAAAGATATATAGAAGATCTGATAAATATATTTGACGAATCTCAATTAAGAGAATTACAGAATAATATTGAAGCTGATCCAGAATTTGTACATGGTGTTTATTTAAATCTTCAAGTAGAAACCTTTTTAAATATAGAAGAAGGACAAGCTGATGCGAGATGAGGTATAAACTCTTATGATGGTACAGGTACTATTACTTCAGACGATGTTTATGTTTTTGCACCTATATATAATATTACTTTATCAGAGAATGGCAGAGAAAACAAAACTATATCTGAGTTGGATAATCCAAATCATATAAAAACACAGGATTTGATAATAAAAAATACAGATTATAATAAAGAAGGTACTGCTTTTAGATTCAATCGAGGAGACGTTCAAGTTTCTAAGAATTGATTAATTAACAGTATTTCTGAAAAATCTAATAAGAAAATTCCATCTCAAGGTGAGGTATTTTTTGTACATAATATAGATCCACAGAAAAAGACTATTACTATTTGGATAAACGCTGGAACTAGTGATTTAATAGATCTTGAATTAAAAGAAGATTTTGATTTTAGTTTATTAGATAACTTTAGTGAAAATAAGGTTTATAGAACAAAGGCATGAGATAACAATCATACTTTAATTATAGATAAAGAAGTATTAAAAATTGAAACTTCAGGCTCTAAACAAATAAGTCCTGTAACTATTATTGGTGAAAATAACCTTGGATTTTATTATTTGGTAGATGATACTTATCAATTCTATAAGTATGATGATACAGAAAATGAATTAGACCAGGTGTTAAAAGGTATTTTGAGTAGTTATAGTATAAGAGGATCTATATTAAGTGTTATTGATAATATTCCAATATTTGTTAAAACTTCTAGGTCTGGATATGAGTTTACTATATTAAATAATGAAAATCAATTTGTTAAAGTTTCTTATGATCCGTCTACAGGTACGATCTCTGGAAAAAATATTACATTACAAGTAGACCAAACTTTTAAGAATGCTTTTGATAATTATCAAAATAATAACATAGATAACATAAGACAATTTAAAAACGATGTTATTGAAAAATTTAAAAGTTATGGAATATTTAATGATGGTATTTTAAATGATATAGAATCATATGGAACTATAGATCAGGTTGTAGATTTTGCAAATGATATTTTAATAGAACAGCGATACTTATTTAATGATGGTAAACAAAGAACTGTTACTGTTGATAATGGAAAACTAAAGATTATTGAACGTTTAGATCCTGCTATAACATTAGGATATATTCTGTTAAAAAATAGAAGTGAATTAAACAATCAACCTAGTGCAATAAAATCTATTGAAAAAATAGAAGATTCTAATAATTATTTAGTAACTTTGCATATTAATGACCAAGATAAATCAGAGAAATGAACTCTGTTTAAAAATGATCAAAACCAATGGGATATAAAACCTTATAATGAAATTTCAGAATCTTTAAATTCTATTTTTGAAATGGATAATCTTATTTTTACAGATGAAAATAAAACTTTCTTTAAAGATTATTTTAATAAATTGCAACAGCATGAAGAACTATCTGAAGATGAAAATCAAATATATGATGATATTCATGACGCATTAGATAGTAAAATTCAAGAAGAGTTAGATAAACTAGTTTTGTCACTTATTTGTTAGAAAATGAATTGTGAATATAAAGGTAATTATACTTCTAGAGATTATCGTTTAGTTAAAACTCTGTGAAGTAAAGTCAATCGTGATAATTCAGAAGATATACAAACTGCTTTTGAAACTGAACTAAAAAGACGTTTTGAGCCAAAAACCGCTTCTATTATTGTAGAAGCGGTTTTAACTGGCAGTTTTAGTCCAGATTTTGAGATTAAAATTGATTCGGTTTCAAATTCATTAGTAAAAAATGGACCTGAAGAATTAATTGATTCTGCTCCTGAAACAGCTATAGATTTCTATGTAGATACTCAAGAAAGGTCTCTTAGTGGGTTTTTTGAGAAGGGCACTAATGATGAAGATTATAAAGCAGTAGTTAGAGATTTTAATACCAGACTGCTTAGAGATCTAATATATAATTCTGAAACTGGAATAGGTGTTACGGATCCTAATGCACCACTTCCTGGTGGAACTTTTGGCAATTATATAAACGATAAATTGTTTAATTATAGACTTGAATTACTCAAAAAACTTCAAAGTCTAGAAGGAATGCCTAAATTTGAAATTACATATAGATCTACACCTGATGAAATACGTAATATTATTTCTAAAGTCTTAAGCGCTTTTTCAACAATTTATAGAAAAAATTTAATATTAAATGATGGCAAAGGAATCGATAAGAGTTTTTATAATACTTACGTAACATTATATAATTTTGATAAACTATTAGACGAACTAGACATTGTTAAGATTAGAGACGAATATAAAAATACAAATATTATTACACCAGACAGATATATTTATTCTGGAGAAAGAATTAAATATAATCAATCTTATGGTAAAGAAGATGCTAATATCGATGATTACACAAGCCCATTAGTTAAATTAGTATTAAATGAAATAGAAACTATTAATGATAGAGGTACGGATAGTGGTCAAAAAATCACATTAGATGGTTTTAAATATACCATGAATGTGATTAGCGATTGAGCTTGGCATCAAAACCCTACAAGTAATATATTTAAAGAAGTTTCTAAAGGTTTTTTATGTGACTGAGAGTATCTAATTTCTGAATTTGTAAATAAAAGCAATAATTATCTTGCTAAGAGTGTAGCAAAGGGTATTAAAAAACATATTTTTTCGTCTGAGATGCCTAAAACTTTAACAGATTTATTTAGATCTCAGGCTCATAATACAATTCAAGCTTACTATCTAGAATATGCTAATGATTATATAAATGGGCAAACTGTTGTTAAACAGAGTATTCCTACAGAAAGACTTGTTGATAGATCCGCAATTATTTTAAATAAAAGACTTGCTAATAAAATTAATTTTTTACAAAATAATTCTGATACTCGTAATTTATTATTTAAAAATTTAGATGGATCTGATAAGTTTAAAGTTGATATAAAAAATAAAGCTGTATCACTACAAGTTCCATTAAAGAATGGTAATTTAGTTGAAGTCACAATTACTTACGATTCTGATAAATCTAAATTTGAGTACACAGGTGCATTTAATGGTGATTGAAGTGAGTTTAATGAAGGATTAAAATCTATTATTGAACAGCTATCTGATATTTTTATACCTAATGATTATGAAGAAACTCTATTAGGCATTGGAGCAGAAAATTTAATGGAAGTATTTGCTCCTGTAGTATGATTAACTGTTTTCGCTACAGATCCTGAAGGTAGTGCATCTCAAATTTTTACATGAGATAATAATCCTGCAAAAACAGATCGCTTTATAAAACTGTCAAAAACTTTTGGCCAAGACTTAAGATCTGCAGCATTATTTTTAAATCAATTATATGGTTATAATTTAAAAACAGTAACTAAAAACTTAGAGGGAAACAATATACCGGGTTATCAAATGGGGTCACTATTTTTTAGAACATTTGAAATTATATCCGATATAAAGGAAAATCCAGAACATGCATTAAGCGATAATACTTTTGTTAGAAATCCAGGCGCAATTGTTCAAACTAACGTTCGGGAAAGTGTATCTATAAACGGAGTTACTAAAAATGTTACAGAACTTTGTCCTGCTGAAGTAGCGCAGATGGCAATAGTACAAGATATTTGAAATAAGTCTCGTGTTATTAAAAAAGAGGATATATCTAAAATAATAGTTGATATTCAACCTATGACATATTCTGATAAAAAACGGCAAATGACAAAGGCTATTAATATTTCAAAGATTAAATTGTTATCTACCAAAAACGGACATCCTGTTGTATTAAGTGATATATTTTATTCTTTTAGAAATTTCGCTTATAATAAGAATGGACAAAAAAATTCAGATTATAGTGAAAGTGAAACTCTTTTACTTAATGAAATTGCAGATGTTAGAGGCCGTCAAATAAAAAGAGTTGTTTTAAATTATTTAAATAAATTTTCTAGAATATTTGGTTTACCGGAATTAGATTATATAAATACTAAGTACGCTGATATTATAACTAGATGAGATAAGATTAATAGTGAGTTAGAAACTTTTAATAGAAAAGAAGACATTGTAAAGCGTTTTAGAATAAATAATCTAGATTTTGCGGACGAGATTGATCTTTCAGAAACAGATGATAAAAAATGAGTGTTAAATCCTGTACTATTAGATGATGTTAAGCTATATTTAAATGATGATAATGATGCAAAAGTACGTGATTTAAGTTATTTTAATAATTACGTTAATCTTACAAAAGCTTATATGGTGCAAGACTTAATAGATGAGGATTTTACTTTATCTGTTTATCGAGATGGTAGTTTAAGATCGGATTTTGATAACTGAGCTCAAATTAGACCTGATTGAGTAAATTCATATTCTGGTAATATTATAATGTATAAACTACGAGACGCTAAAACTGGAAAAGAATTATCGAATCAAAGTTTATCTGATTTTAAGAATATTGCAAATGGTAATATTATAGTTGAATTGAATCCTATACTAAATACTGCTTTTTATTTGAATTTGTATTTAGGGCAACAGTTAAAAGTATTACATTTTGGAGATACTTGAGGATTTAAAGGTAATACGTTTTCTTCTAATTACTCTGTGGAAGAAGATAGAGCAAAAAGATTTATTGCCCAAACTAAACGTGCTGTTATCGGAGGAGGTACAGTTTCTTTATTTACATTAGGCTTACCTTTTGGAGTATCTGATGAATGACGAGCTGCTTGTATAGATGATTTAAAATCATCTGTAAATGATATGGGAGGTGATGTTCATGATAAAGAATTAGTAGCAGATGGCGCAATTTATGTATCTCCGGAACAAGCTATTATGGAAAATGAATCTTTGCTAGATCGTAGAGTTGGTGATAGATTTAAGAAAACTCTATATGGTTGGCAAGATGAAAATGGACAATTAAATGAGATTAAATGTGCAGCGTTTACACTTTCTAATAATAACCGTAGGCAAAATCCTTGAAGTTCTACATATAATATAGAAAAGGCTTTTTATTTAATGCATAAAGATACTTTACCTAAATTTATAGATCTTAATAAATATTATAGTGTAGGAAATAATGCAACTTCTATAGAATCTATCGTTGATCCTGGAAGATGGATTACACACAATGACTATATTTATTTTTATGATAATGATTCTGGTAAATATTATAGAATTAATGGTTTTATTCAAACTCAGACTGGAGTTAGTAGAATTTTACAAGAGTGTGATGAAACAGGAAAATTAAAAGGCACTGAGTTTACGGAATCTGAAATTTCTATTCAATCTATGTATGATATAGATAGACTTTTTGGTGGGGCCTGAAATATGAAATTAGATTTTGCTTCAAAGCACTTAAAATTTGACGATTCTAATAATAAAATTTGTGCAACTATTTTATGTGAAGAAAATTTAAAAAATCAGATTATCCATTATATTATTACTCCTTCTGCAATGAAGGTTAATGTTAAAAACATAAATGATGTTGCTGTCTTACAAAACTCGGTACTAGATCCAAAAGAGAGTTTATGAGAATTTAAAATGAATCCTAAATATTCTGGAGTACAGATGGATGCTGGACATGCAGTTGAAGGAGGACATGTTACAGAAATGTCCCAAATGATTCAGCATTTAATCCAAGATGGATATTTAGTAGAATATGTGGAACAAATATATGATGCTATTGCAGAAGTTACTAAAGATGGTAGAAAAAATTATGAAACGTTAGATTCTCAGACTGTAATTAAAGAAATTACAGATGCTTTAGTAAAATCATTATATATTAATAATGGTATATCTACATTAACAGATAGTTTTATTAAACTAGCTGCTGAAAATTTTGAAAAATATAAGTCAAAAATTAAAAATCCATTTAGTGATCCTTCTATTAAAAAGAAAGTTGCTGGTGTTATTATTAGTAATTTAAGCCAAAAAAGTTTGAGGAGAACTTATCCAGGATTGGGTACTGTTCAGGCACCATCTTATGGTTTTATGCAGTATTTTAATATCAAAACTATTAGTGGCAAAACGTTACATATGAATTACATGCGTTTTTGTAATTATATGCGTAAGATACTGGAACCTGGAGAAACGTTAGAAGATCTATTTAAAGATAAAAATTCTGTAAAACCTGGTGTAGTTACAAAAGAATATGTTGAAAAGTTTAAAAATAGATTCGTTAGAGAAGAAGTTCCAGTAGGACAAAAAACAATAAAGGATATTGGAATCATTGAGGCCATAGACGTTAAAGATATTGATTTTGAGGATACTTTACTTATTAAACGTAAAGCGGATGATAACTATGATATCGTAAAAATAAATGATATTAGAAGTTATGATTACTGAAGAAATATACAAACTGACACACAATATGTATATAGATGAAATACTCAAGGTCGAAATTTATTAGCTCAAACTTCTAGAATAAAAACTTCTGATTTTAAAATCTATAATTTTTATGACTTTGATGAACAACGTAGATCTTTTTATTTGACAGAATTTATTTCAAAGTTAAAAGATTCAAAATATATTATTCAAGGTGAACAACAAAAGTATGATTTTATTGTTAGAAAATATCCTAACATAAATATTAAAGACGTAAATTCTTTACAAGAAGCTTTAAAACAGGAATTAAAAGATTCTAGAAATACTTTTTTAAGATATTCTGAATCTTTAAAGACAAATGGTAAATTTGAAACTTTTCAAGAGGCATTTAACTCTCAAGTAACTAGAAAAATTCTTAGAGAGTTATATAATTGGCGTAAAGAATCAGTTAGTATTGAAACTATTTTATCTTTTCTTCAGTATTATTTATTAGGTAATTTAGATGAACGAAAGGCTGCAATACAGTATATCAAAAATACTCCGGAGATTCAAGAATATTTTGATAAAAGTATTTATGATATTAATTTAAATGAAACATTAGGAAAACCAGATGTTTCAAGAGCTCAAGTCATGGGAGGCAGAATGTTTGGTAGTAAATATGGTATAAGCTGAGAATATGTTAGTGATGTTATATATAAAGGACCTGAATTTTTTAGTAAAAAAATAATCTCTTCTTTATTATCTCCAACACTTCTTGGATTTAAAAAATTATACGATTTACAACTACATACTGGAAATAATGATAATATTTATGTTATTGTTGGGGATACTGAGGAAAATAGAAAGCGTTGAAGTGTTATTAATTCACAATCAGATAAATTAAAATCTATAGATGATGGTATATATTATAATGGTGATTATTTATGTGATTCTGATGGTATTGAGGTTGGAGAATTTAATAGTAACGGTAATAAGCAAATTATGGTATGGGTTAAAGATAATAATAAACTGCAAGAATTTAAAAATTCTTTAAGCCCTAATTTTGTTAGATATAATTATAGTCAAACAAATGTTAAAGACTTATTACGTGATCAATATCATTATAATTTTGATGAAGATGGAAATCTTATAAAAGAATTTAGTATTAGTAAAAAATTTAAGTGAGAATTAGGAACTAATATAAACGATATTAATATAGATCCTGTGTGAATTAAAGATATACAAGATCGTGAAAGAATATCATATTCTAAAAAAGTATCTCGCGTAAGTAAAGATCAATATAATTCTTTTTTAAAATCTCTTCAGGGGGTTGGAGCTCGTATTCCATCGCAATCTATGCAATCTTATAGTGCTGTAGAATTTATTGATTGAATTGATACTGAAGAAAATGAAATATATTTACCAAAAGCGTTAACTTGAATTGCTGGTAGTGATTATGACATTGATAAGTTCTTCATTATGTGTTGATCAATAATGAATGACGGTACACTTCCTGTATATAAACATATTCCTGGATTTGATATCGATGAATTAGCAATGCTCCCAGAACCTAGTAATAAAACGATGGATGTTTATTATACTGATGACTTATCTACAGCAGATTCTACTACGGCAATTATAACAAGTAATGAATTACTACAATGAAATTCTGGAAATAGATTTGAAATATTACGTGAAATATTGTCAAAAGATTCTAAAGTTACGTTTGTTTTAACTGATGAAGAGCTTGAAGACGATGATTTAATTGACGCTCAGGATGATATTTTTAATACAGTTAATGATTATAATCATACAACTAAAAATCAAAGAAAATTAATAAAATCTTATTCTGAGCATATATTTAAAAATAATGTTGTACGTTCTTTGTTAGAAGCATTAAATGATCCTGCTGCTCAAATTAATTTATTAACTGCACTAAATATGTCAGCTGGTAAAGAATTGATCAAAAAGAATTCTTCTAGTAAAGAAAAACGAATGAATGCTGATAATCCTATGTCAATATTTATTCAACAGTATAATAATATGGTGGGACGTAGCGGTATTAGTGGTGTTGCTGTATCACAAAAAGCATTTAGTACTATTTCTTTTGCTATTGACTCAAGAATTAAAAAACTTGCGGATAAAGTTAAAATGGCAACAAATGATGCTATAGAACAAGTAGTACAAGATATAATTGATTCTTTAGCATCAATAACTTTTATTGGTAAGTTACACGATCCTAGTTTAAGATCTTTTGGTAATATTAACTTTAGACCTTTAATTCAGGCTTTAAAAACTAAAGGTTTTGATATAATTACAATTACAGATCCTACTAAAAATTATTCTAAATTTTTAAATTACATAGAAAACTCACAATTTAAAATTGTAGATTTTCTACAAATGATTCAAGATAATTCTAATAAAAATAACGCTTACGATTTATATTCAAATCTTATGTCATATGCAACAGATAATGCTAAAGTTTTAGGTTTGGATAAATTAAACGCAGTTGGTAATTTTATTGATTATTATTGTTATTTGTTTGCTACAGGAGAATCATTTAATGATATTGGTAATTTTATGACATCTCCTTTGTTTAATATTGTAAGACGATATAGTAAACAAAATATATTTGAAATTGGTTCGAATAGAGTACGATCTAAACATATAATTGATTTTATATTAGATCGTGATGATTTACCTATAATTAATAAAAAATTATTTCAAGGTTCTTTAAGTTCATTGGAATTTTTAAGTTTTTTACATAAATCGAATTCTTGACAAGAATTTGCTAAAAATATTATATCAGAATTAGATATTAAAGCTAAAGGTAAATATGTAGATCAAGAACTACTTTGAAGTATATTAAATGATACAGAACAAGTTGTACACACATCTACGTTAACAAATGAAAATGATTCTGCAAAATTTGATTATAAACAATCTGTTAAGTTTGTAAATGCTGTAAGAAAAACTTTGAAAATTCCTGAAATAAGAGATACTTATTTAAAATGATTAGAAAACGTTATAAATTTAGTAGCGGATCATAAAGTAGTTAATCAAGATGAAGTAATTGATTTTGACGATGATAATCTATGAGATGAAATTGACTATTCTGAAAATATTGCTATAGAAAATAATGCTAAATTTTCAGGATGAGACTTTGATCTCAATGTTATCACTAAAGATCAGGTAAGATCTTTATATAGATATATAACTGATTATCTATCTGTAAAAAATAGTTTATTAGAAAAAACAGGATTAACTTCTGAAAATTTAAACAATGCTTTAAGTAAATTAATAGAAATTTCAAATGGTGCAGAAGAAGTAAGTTTGCTGGGTAGAATTCTTGCTATTAATCAAGGTATGAAAGGAAATGATTTTGATGAATTTTCTTTTATTTCTAAAATGGAATCTGGAATTAATAGAATCTTTATTAATAAATATAAAGAAAAATATAGTGCTGAGTCTATTAATGATTGAAAAGCTTTTGATTTTATTAGGTTTATGACAGATTCTCAATATCAACAAGATCTAATTAAACAATATGATAAAGTAAAAACTACTTTTAATATATTAGATGTATTGGCAAGATCTCCACATTTCTCAGAAATGTTGCAAACTAGTACTGTAATTAGAAAATCTATCAATTTAGCATCAGTATCTTTAAAATTATCTCGTAAATTAGCGAAAGATATATTTAAATATATATGAGCGGATAAAGATGGAAATGATATTGGAGATATAGTATTTCCTGGATTACAGTATCGATTGACGGATAAAGAGTGAAACGAGTTATCAAGTGCAATCGATGATTTAATAATTTATCATTTTGTAGTTAAAACTGCACAAATAAATCCAGAATTATTTGAATTTAAGGTGCCAGATGATTTTGAAACTTATAATGATAAAGCAAAGTTAGATAAAAACAGAAGTCGCTTTACAATGGATTCTGCAATAGGTATTGCTAATTTCAAACGATTAATGGATAAATATATCATTCCAAGATTAAAAATGGATGATCGTTTTAAAGATAATGCATTTATACGAATGTTAACTTTAGATAGTGTTTCTGATCCTTTAACCAAACAAAGAAAAAGATACTATAAATTAGCAATTAATACAGATGTTAGTGAAAACTCACCTGCTTATGATTTATATGAACAAGCTAGAGAAGGATTAAATAAAATTGCATTTGAAAGATTCGACGGAAAGACCATTATAGATTTATTTTACTTATATAATCTTTTAGTATCTAAAGAGAATTTCGGTAATACTAACTTTAGTATGATTTTTGAAGATTTACAAAATAGACAAGTTGGTTCTAATTTAATGGATGCTTTTCATAATTTTGTAGCAGATTTAGATGCTGAAGATATTACAGTAAAACTTAATGAAGATGGAAAACCTGCTGCAAAAAATGTTATTGCTTACGATATTAATGATTTCTTATGAAGAATTATAACACCAGAAAATGCATATAAGTTTAATTATGCTCAAAGAACAGGTAGTACATTAACAGTTCCTAGAAAATATTATGGCACCATTAATACTAGTAAAGATATAGATATAAAAGGTTTGGATGTTACAAATAATACAACAAGATCATTATCTGATTTTGTAATTAATTTACCATCTTTGTATAAAGAATATGGTAGACTATTATTACCAGAATGAGAAGGTTATAAACCAGATATTGCTAGACAAGAAATTGTTAATTTTACTGCTCCTGATGTATTATATGAAATAGTACGCTATCTACAAGAACTATTTGGAAATGAAGTACCTATTAGACTAATTGATAATAGAGACTTAGAAAATTATCAAAATGAGGGCTCTTTTATGTTTAGAGGTAATTTATCTCAAGAACAAATAGATAAAATTAAAGCATCTAACGGGTTTATTGATAATGGGATTATTTATATTAATACTGATAAATATGAGTTAAGCACACCAATTCACGAACTTGGGCACTTAATTTGTGCTGTATTAAAATTTAATCCTGATAAAAACGTCAAGAAACGATATTACGATTTGTTAAATGCAATCTGGGAGAAGGAAAAAGGTAAGTATCCTGATATTAGAAAAATAACTCCTTCTGACAAAGAAGAATTATTAGTCGAATGGTTAGGTAACCAATTTTATAATGAATTTAAAGAGCAATGGTCTAATAATGCCAAATCTCCTATGTATTCATTTGAAATTAAGAATCTTGTTAGATCTGCATTAAATACTTTGTTTAAAACTAACGTTAATTCAGAAGTTAAACTAGATAGATTAGGTAATACAACACTTGAAGATTTTCTACGAATTTTTCCATCTGAATTATTTGATCTAAATTATAAAAGTAGAGCACACTTTAGATTGATTTTAAATCAACAATTAACAACACTTAAAAATAAATACGTCGAATGAGATTGTATTTCTTAGTACAATATGAGTTGTGGTTATATAATAAAAATTAAAGGCACTCCTTTATTAAACGAAAATGGAAGTGTTTTAATGTTTGCAACAGATGAGGAGCTCGATTCTTGATTATACGAGAATCGAGATTCTCTTCTGCCAAATATAGATCATTTAGATATTATAGCAGAATTAACCCCTTTGCAATCAAAACTTCAATCAGTTTCGGTTTTAAATGATTTTGCTTTAAAATCAACACAAAAAGATACTCGTATTAGTGTTACAGATTTATGAGGTAATGTGGATCCTCATAAACTAACACGAAAAGATTCTTTTGAGGAATCGAGTATTAAACGCATTATGCAAGAAGATAATGTATCAAGAGACGATGCTAAAAAAATTTTTGATGATTTACAAAAAGATACTAGTAAAAAAGATGCGGGCACAGCTATACATAAAATATTAGAATTAAAATTTAACGGTAAAAAACTTGGATATGATTCTGAAATAAAAGCTGATTTAAGTTCTGATAAGTTTAAAAAAGATATAGATTTTATTGATGATTTTATTTCTACTTTAGGTAAAACATTTAAAGCTGCTGATGGAAGCGATGGCGTTAGAGGTATAGATTATGAAATATTAACTGAAACGAGTATAGCAACCTCTATAGATGACATAGAAGCTAGAGATTTTTTACAATCTATTTTTGGAGATAATCGTAAATATATACTTGGTAAAATAGATTTAGTGGTAATTACTAGAACTGGGCAAATACATGTATATGATTATAAAACCTCTAATAAAAGATTGGGAACACCTTCTACTGTAACAGATAATTGATATAATAGAGACACAAATGTTATTAAAAGTAATGGCTGACTTTCAAACGTTGCCAAAGACACTTACGAAGCACAAGTTATGAGTTATATTAGTATGTTACAACAAGCATTAAATACTTCAAATATATATGGGCATATTGTAAAATTTCATATGAATGATGATAATCATATTGACGAATTCGAAGGTGTTGTTAATTTACAAAATAGTACTCAAATAACTCGGCAGTTAGGTAAAATATTTGGTAAAACTATTTCTATCACAAATAAGGATACTAAAACAACAAATGAACAAATAAGTGGAATACTTGGTAATAATGTTTCTGCAGCTAAAAAATCAGAAGGTTTTATACGCAACGTTGAAGTTTATTTAAATTCTGGATTTCTACGACAAGCGGATCAAAATTCTAACGAATATAAAAAAGGATACACACATTTCTTTAGAGATGACATTCATGATGAACTTATTTATTGTAAGGGTATTGAAGGTGAAGAAGGTGCTAGAAAAAAGGTAACGGAGTACATTAAAGAGTTAAATAAAAACGCTGACAAAGAACTATTAGATATTGCTAAGGATTTAAAAGCTTGTAAAACTAAAGAAGACTTAGAAAAAGTAGCACAAGAAATTTCTTATAGAAATCATAATACTATTGTAAGAACTTTTGAAAAATATATTACACAACATTGAAAATTTGTTGATAACGAAGAACTTAACGGTAATGGAATTTTCTTATTTGAAAAAGATAATAGGTGTGAAATAATAATGTTAGAAACAGCAGAAGGCCTTCATAAAAGGGTACAACTCAGAAAAGGCACTTCTATTTTAGGCAATGTTTTAAGAGATGATGATAAAGGGGTTGATAGTAGATTTTACTTAGATGCTTCAATTGGCAACATGTTATTAATGAAAGCTGTTTCGTTTATATCAAATCATGCTAATTATTTTAGATCAAAAAGAGTATCGAGAATATCTGCTTTTAATCCTATTTTTGGAGACAGTTATACTAATACTCCTTTAAGTGTATTGGCTCATAATTGACAGACTCTTGCTTATTTACATCCTAAGTTAAATTTACGATTAGTTGACGAACTCTTATTTCCAGATGCACAAGCATGTGTAGAAACAGCTAAAGACCTAGTTAACGGTATTAGTGATTATTATAGTAATATAAAGTTATTTACTATTGCTAAGGATCAAGCTGATTATACAGAAGAACAATTACTTGAAATGTTAAAAAGCTTAAGCATTATTGGGCCTAATAATGAAACAGTTGATCCAAAATTACGTCTTGCTTATGGAGAAATTTATAAAGCACTGTTAATGATTCGGGGCCAATATCGTATTTGTGTTGAGGCTGATTTAGGAGAATTTTTAAGTAAAGGTTTATTTTTTACGGGTGGGTATTTTTCACCTTTTGCTCTTTCTCCTTCTGCTAATTTACGTATTATTAATGAAATGAGTATTACATTCCATAATAAAATAGCAGACGAAGTTCATAAAGTTGTTATAGAATGACAAAAAAGACTACGTAAAGCTTGAAAAGGAAAAACTAATGATTTTATGGGTGGTCAATGATCCTTTTTTGAACCTTGATTCGTAACAGATGAGTCTGGAAATATTGATAAATCTTTTAGGTTAAAGGATCCTAGAACAGATTCTTATTTTAGAGATAAACCAGATGAAGCAGAATTATGTAAGTTTTTCCTAGACACTCTTGCAAAATTAAGATGAGGTGATGATTGGGAAAATAGAATTGGGTCTTTTGAATATTATGAAGTTCCATTATGTGAAGCTAGAAATATTGAAATATTAGAAACTTCAAAAGGATTAACAGGAATTACAAAGGTAGCAAAAAAGAAATGGGATTATGCTTGAAATGTAGGTCAGGAAACTATAAATGGTAAGCGAGTAGAAGTTGGTAAATATTCACCTAATAAATCATTAGATATAGATAAAATTTATAATCCATATTTTGAACAATCTCATGCAGATAGAGAGAATGAACTAAATGATAAATATAAAGGACCTTCATATTTTGAAAAAAATCTAGATATTGTATTTTTGAATACCGTAGTTACTTCAATAAAATCTAAATTAAGTACTAAATTTCTGCCATTATTTACCGGTATGAGAACATTAATGAGCATTGAAAATTTATTTAATGACGCTAAAATGAAAGAAGTTGCCCAAGCTATGGATAAATATATAGATAGTGTTGTATTAAATAATTCTTTTGTTCCTGATAGTTTGCAACCTTTAAAAAAGTTATTAAGTGAAATTCAAGGATTAGTCTCTAAAATAACAATTGGTTTAAAATCTGTAGCTTTTGTACGTGAAAATTTAGGTAATGTTATTCGTGCTGGTTTCCAAGCAGCTGTAAAAGATCCAAGATTTGTTGGTACAGAACATCCTTATTCCGATGGTTTTGAAGTAGAAGAATATTTATCTTGTCTATTAGATATGATGGAGCATTGAAAAGAAGGTTTTACTTCAGATAGTAAAGATATGCAATTAAATACAATGTTCCGTATGGCAAACATGTCATATCGTGAAATATCTAAAAATCTACAAACTGGTAAATATGGATTAAAAAATATAACAGATGATTTTTGATTCATTACATCCACAACTCCAGATTTCTTGCACAGAGTAGCTATATTGAAAGCTACACTAAAACATATTGGTGCATATGATGCTTATGTTATGGAAGACGGTGTTTTAAAATATGATTGAACTAAAGACAAACGTTTTAATTTATTATTTAAATATGCTGATGATAATATACCTAAAGAGTCAGATGTGCAAAAAATATCGGACTTTGAAGAAAAGAAACGTTGAAATGAACAATCTGAACAGTATAAAACTTATTTAAAATTTTGAAATAAGACTGGAGAAAAGTTAAAATATGGTGATCCTTTACCTCAAGCATTAGATCCAATACAACAAAATAACGCTAAAACTCGTACAGATATTCTATTTGGTAATTATGACGATGAGTCTAAATCTCTAATACAGAGAACATTGTTAGGAGGTATGTTTTTTCAATTTAAAACATATGGTATTTCTCGTATGATTGAATGATGACGCCAAGGAGGTGCAATAAATATCATTTTACCTAGTGATATGAAGGACGAAAATGGTAAACAATTATATATAAGATATGCTACTGAACAAGAAATATTAGAAGGTAAGCCTTGAAAGACTATAATTACTGAGGATGAACTTACACAAGAAGATTTAGATAATAATAGAGTAACAAAATTTCAAGATTATACAGGTACTCCTAATGAAGGAAGGATTCAAAGCGTATGAGCATACATAACAGCTATCGTTAAAAATGATAGTGAAGAAATGAAGCGCTTATGAAGCGACCCTCATAAAAGGGCAAATTTATTAGCATCTCTTCATGATACTTGGTTAATGGTTATAATAGCAGGACTTGTACGTTTATTATATGGTGATGAAGTTATTGAAACAATGAATGAGCAAGATTGATGAACTCGTTGGACACATGCTGTATTAATGGGTGTTGCTCAAGATGGACCAGTATGAGAAGTTGCAAAGTCAATTTGAAGTAATGGTGAAATTCCTGCTATGTCTGCTTTATCAAAATATGTTACAACAGCAATGTCTGTAATTAATGGTAATACATATGTATTAAATGGTTTTATAAATACAGTAGGCGCTACTAAGGAATTTAGTAATTTAATTTCAAACTAGAAAAAAATAACCCCAATACAAGAGAAAAATCTCAAGTATTGGGGTTTATTTTATAGCATTTTAACGATTGATTCTATTAGTTTAGGATTAGAATTATCTAAATTATATAGAAGTGTTCAAAGTTGTTCTTCTATTCCACAATGTATATCGTTTATAGACAAAATACAAATATAATCATTTATACAAAGTTTATCCTTTAAATAACATCTAATTGTTTCAGATGAATCGTCTGATTTTATTAAATAGGCCCAACCATGATAATACAAACAAGTAAGGCCGATTATTGATATAGGTCTATCTAAAACTATTTTTATATAAGAAGTTTCACTTTGTAAATATTTAATCTGATAAAAATTCTTTAAACTAATTTTATACATTTTGTAGTAGTATTGTAATTATTTCTATTATATGTTTGTTCTTCGTTTCAGATAATATAGTCCATAAATCTTCCTCTGTTAATTGTCTATCTACAAAAAGTATATAAGTTCCTTTAAAATTATGATTACCTCATATATTAATTGTAGTATTCCATGTTCATATTTTATATTTAGAAAATCATGTAGAATAAGGTTTTACTGTATAATATGTAATTCTTGCTCAAGTTGGAATAAATCAATTTAAATAAAGTTTTTTAAATATAAAATATTCTGTTGGTCCTTGATCAATTACCTTACGTAATTTATATTTCATTTAATAGCATAGTTAAACGGTTTATTAACTTTAAATCTTTTGTTGAGGATAGAAGATTTCATATACTTTCTTCATTTATAGGCCCATGATTAACATCAAGAAGACATACATAATCACCTACTGATATTGATCAATCATAGTAATATGTTATATAATTTTCTCCATAATTATAGAAAATTGGCCCAGGAACATTTTCAAAAAGGAATGTATGTTTACCTAAAGACTTATTTAAATAAATGCGATTTTCGAATCTATATATCCATCCAATATCTACACTAGGAACTTGAATTATAATTTTATCAATCCTATAAAAATTATCAAATGACAACATTATGAATTTACTATATTAGTAAGAACTGGTACATATGCAACATCTTCTTCTGATAAATTAGCTAAAGTATTTCATGCAAGCTCTTTTATTAATTTAAGCGGACGAGAAAAACAAGGTATATATATGTAGTCATCTTTATTAGCAACTATAGATATACATCCTAGCCATGTTAAACTTGTTCTAAGATAATTTTTTCCAAAAGACATAAATGGTATTCACATTCCATTTATAAAAACAGTATAGAATTTAAATAAATCAAATTTTCCATTATTGAGTACTAATTCTATTTCCTGGGACTCATTATTAGAGCCTATATATCATTTAATATCCTCAACCTTATAAAAGTCAGATAAATCCAACGTATTAGACATGATAAGATAAAATTTTAATTATATATTTGTTATCTGTTGTAGATAAAATATTTCAAATATTCTCCTTAGTTAAAGCAACTTTAGAAACTAGTATATAGTCGCCTTCTGTAAGATTAAGTAAGTTAGGTTGCTCGTCTTTAGGATAATAAATATTTACATATTTATAAAATTTAGAATCTTCATGAGCCATAAAATAATAATACTCTATATTTCACAAACTATATAGATAACCACATGGAGGAATTGAAGTTTCTAATTCTAATGTAACACGATCGGAATAAGCGCTATAGGAACTATACCTAATTTTATTTATTCTAGAAAGTCTTATCGAGTTCATTTATCGTGTTAGTAATGTATTCAATTAATTTTATATCTGGATTTTTTAAGCTATATAATATATTTCATAATTGTTCAGAATCTACAAAAGTATCTTCGTTTGCTATTATAAGATAATCTCCTGTTGTGCATTTATGTAGTAATCAAAGATTGCAATTAAGAAAATTATATGATGATTTTATACACTGTCCTGATATATTTAATTCTATGAAAATACCCTTATATAATACTGCTAATCTGTCATGTTCAATAAATCTATCAACAATTATTACACAATAAGAACCTAATATATCGGTATGATACTGCACTTTAATTATTTTATAAAAATTATCTAAAGTAAGCATAATATATTATTATACATATAAAGAACCTCATTAAATAGATTTTTTATATTATTTCCATCATTTTGTATAACTATATCAAATTTATTACTCGTGCTTAATTCTAAGATTTCTTGTTCTGAAGCATGATTTCCAGGTTTACAGTTTGGATTATCTACGAGTATTGTTGTACCACCTAAATTTTTAATAGATTCATATTCTACTTTAAATCGCAAATCAGAAATAATTAAGTTTCCTTTTTGTTTTAATGTAGATAAAATCCAGAGTTTATCTCCGAATGTATCTCTCATACATTCTGTACCAAATACTTGAAGTAATTGTCTAATCGTAATATAATTAGTTTTCAAGAATGATAAGTCTTTATTATTTACCATTCTTGAAAACTTGCCTTCACTAATTACTTTAGCACAATCTGGTTTATTAGTAATAATTAAATCTGGAAAATATATAAAATATGTTTCTTTAAATATTCTATCTTCAAATTTACTAATATCAATATCTAATAATGCAGACAGAGTTCTTTTTAATGGATAAGCAAAACTAGTAACTTTAAAATTACCTTTAGTATAAAATTTCGCAAATAGTTTATACCCAATATAATTATGTAAAAATTTAGGAGAGTTATATAAATATTGCAACATAGAAGCTACAGTATTTTTTCCGCTATTTTTGTATCCTGCTACTGCAATTATTTTATTCTGCATAACCTTTAAAGTTTAATCCAGGAATGTTAAAGTCTTTTGCATACTTATCTATTTCTTTTAAAGCTATTTTACGTCAGACATATTTTGTTAAAGTTTTATTTAGATCAGAGGTTATTTTATCATATCCATTAGTAATATTAAAGTACTCATCCATATTTACAGTAGATCTTACTTGTTTAACTCCAACACTATCTCAGGCTTTTAATTCTGTTAAATGTGGATTTTTTAAAAGTAATTTTACTGTATAAGGACATTCATTAACATTAAAACCTATAAGCATTTTTAAACCTAATTCCATAGATTGATAATCTTTAGAATTTAACAGATCCAATAATAAATCACATGTATCTTCAGTTAAGCTTTCTAAATCTTTATTAATAAAAGCGTCTAACTCAAAATCTGTAATTACGTTATTATAAACTTTATTTTCAATATTAGCTAAATCCTCAAATGTATTTTTATTTAATACTGTAATAGGCCCAGTATAACTTACTACAGTATTACGTAAACATTCATTTTCTGATATTAATCTTGTAACAAAATCAGGGTCACTCTTCTCTATATGTCTTTTTTGCCAAGGTCCATAAGTGCAACATCAAGCCATATTTAAAATATAAGTAACATCCCCTGTAAAAATAATTGCATTAAATTCATTAGATGGTTGTAAAGACCCTATAACTTGAATATTAGATTTTTCTGGTTTTATACAACGTTTTAAAGAAGTTTCTTTTAATTTATGTCTTGGAAATTTAGAAGTTTTCCCAAAATATAATATAGAATCTTTACTTATATCAGCACATTTTACTTTTAATTTTTTAAGATTTTCTATACTATTTTTAACATAAACATTATTATCGTCTTCTAGAGAATAGAAATTTAAACTATCTCAATAACTATGATAATTAATTTTAACTTTTCCAGAAGTAGTAGATATTATTTCCATTATCGAATCATTGCTCTAAATTTAGGATTAAGCATAAATGAATTACATCTTGCAGGATATAATTTAAGAATATTTTTAATAATATTGAAAATTAAATCTGTAGAAAGTAATTGATTTTTCTTATCTTCGCATTCATCAATAAAATTTAACAGCCTCTGTTCAACAAGTTTTGTTTCAGATTTAGGGGTTTTAAAATATTTATCGATATAATTCAATAATCTAGTATGAAGAATACTTGCAATATCAGCACGATAAACATCTCCATCATATACACATTTCTTAATACGAGGTTTAAGAACCTTCCAATCTTGCATAAGCATATCTTCAGGAGATACTAGTTTATCAAGTTTATTTGCGATAAAATTAGTAAACATACCTCCTATAATGTTATCAGGATCGTTAAAACATCCTGATGCTATTTGTAATATCATTGCAAGATTTTCAGGTGAACTCCAATCATCAATACCAGAAATAATATCAGCAAACATTGTATAATTTCTAGCATTCATGATATGAGTATGCGTATTTTTAGAATCCATCAATTCTTCACCGTGAAACAACATAAAATTAATAGTTCTACCGTCTATATTATGTTCTTCTGCCCATCTCGCCCAAGATTCTAGGTCAAACTTTATATTAAAATTAACCATTCTAGATGTACCTGCCTCATCAATACTATTAACATTGTAATCTCCATTATCAGGATTAGTTGTACATATTACAGTTGTACGAGGTGGAAGTTTGAAGCTCCAAAACTCTTGTTTGTAAATAAGTTCATAACAGGCTTGCAAAATATTTGGTAAAGCTCGTGTAGCATCATCCAACAGCATAATTACACCTTTATGAGGATCTAAGTTCTTATACCATTCCGGAAGTGCATAAGACATCTTTACGTCACCTGTAAGTTTATATCCAGCTTTAACATAACCGTCTATTAACTCTGGTGCAATTCATTTACATTCTGATTCATCAGGAAGACAAGCATAATGTAAACATAATGGGAAACCAGCGATCAATTTGTTATCGTATTAGCTCTTTATCTAATACTTCTATATATTCCTATATAGTTCAGACTATCTCTTCATTAACCACTAAGTATTGGTATACATAGGTTAATGCCTCGCACTCGTGGATATTTCTCCTTCGACACCACTCGGTAAGGTTACTTTATCTAGTCGTTGATCCTTTATTCAATTTCTTGAACACTTGGATTATGGTTGCCTGTTCTAGGGTTTCCAAGATTCACGAGGTTTTTTATTTTAGGAATTAAAATTATTTTATCAGGATTTTTTTCATTAATTAATTTACCAAAAAACTTTCATACATCTCTACAGTCATTAAAAGCAAATTTTTCTATTCCATCATCATCTATAAAATTAAATGAAAAATATCTACCTACAAATTTTTCATTAAAATGAAATGTTTGAACTGGGACTTTACTTATAGCATATCTAAATCTTTTTCCATGTCTAATTCTACCTTTTTTATAATTTCCTGCGCAATCTCTAATATCTTTAATAGACATTCCAGTTGCTTTAGACGCTTCTTCTAGATTTTCATATAATGCTAAAAAATTACCAAGAACATCGTAACATTCAATTTTCGATGATTCTTCTGGTTTTTTATATTTACCTTCTTTTAATCCCTTTTTAATAGAATTACTAAGTTTCTGTTTGCTATATTCTGATAATTCTGATGTAACAGGATCTTTAAAATTTAAATCTGCATTAAGTTCATCAATTCAAAATTTTTCTCTCACTATCCTATCTTCTGGTTTACAGAATTCAACAATATCAATTTTAATATTATTTATTCCATATTTATCACAAACTCTTTGTAAAAATTCATTAGAATGTTTATTAGATTCTAAATCATGTCTGTGTTCCGTTAAGCGAGAATATAAATTTTTACTACTACCTATATAAATGTGTCCTCCTGCAGATAATTTATAAATACCTGATTTCTTTGATAAATTTTTACTACTTAAAGTGTAAAATGATAAATTTTCTATTTCCATAATTTTACATAAATTAAAAAGTTAAATATCTTTTATTTCTTTATAATAATTTATGCAAATTTATAAAATAATTTTTTAATTTCCAAACTTCTTAACATTAATCTCCCGTTTCAGTAGTCTGAGCTAGATTTATCTTCACAAAATTATAATCTAACTCTTTTGCTATCTGTTCAATTGTTTCTGACTTACCAATTCCAGCTTCTGATATAATATTTATTGCTTTTGGAATTTTTCCTTCGTCTTGAATACGTTCGTTATTACGTATAATATATTTAATTAGTGGTTTAACTTCACTTAATGTTAATTCCATTTTGGTATGTAAATTGTTATTCCTGGATATTCCGCCTTCTGTCCTGACGACGAAATTACCCATATTACATTTTTACGATGTGGTAGACCATAATTTAAATAACCATCTGTAAATATAACAAACGTTGAATATTCTGGATGATTACTATAATAATTTCATGCTTCTGAAACATCTGTTCCACCTCTACCACATATCTCTATTTTTTGGTTTCTATTTTTATAAGTAAATTTATTAGTAATTCGAGTATCAAATTCTAGTATATCTACTGTGATTCCAGATTTATGCAAATGATCTATTTCAGTGAAGAAATCTGATAACTCACTATTACTAACAGAACCTGAGGTATCTACTGCTACTAATACTTTAGGTTTAAACTTTAATGTATTTCCTGGATTACCTTTAAATCTTTTAGATGGTCTATATTTAGTAGATTTAATAAAAGATTCTATTGAATTTCCAATAACTCTTCTAAAATAAGATTTCCAATTAAATATAGCTTCTCTATCTTTAAATAATCCATTAATATACTCTTTAAAACAATCTGGAATAGATCCAGCTTGTTTCATTACTTGTTCAGCAGAATGTTTTGCTTGTGAATTTAATTGCTGTTTAACGAGTTCTTTTTCGGCATCAGATAAATCAGCAAAATCTTTCCAAAATTTATGATTTTTGATAGACTGTAATTTTATGAAAGTTTCCAAATCATATCCTGCTTTTTTGGCATATTCTATAACATTTTCATAATACCATTTTACACCCATTCTTTCTGGCATATTAAACATTGCAGGATATATAAATGGTTCATGTTGAAGAGCCGGAATATAACTGTTTACTTCTAGATCACAAGCAATGTTTAATAGTTCATGATTTTCATAGTAATCGTCTAATACTACATGTTGAAATAGTAAATGCATTAATTCATGTTGAATTGTACCTACACATATTTCATCATTTTGAGATTCAAACCATTCTCTATTAACAAGTAATTCTGAATTAATACCATTTCTGCAAACAGCGGCTGTATCTATTTCTGTTGTATATCTTTTATTTAAGCCTAAAACAAATATACCATAAAACGGTTCTCTAATTAGAAGTTTCTTTAGAGCTGATTGTAGTTCCATCTTCTATTAATTCCGCATCACTTATGTTTTCCTCAGTGACTTTTAAATTTAATAAAATATAATCTAATAAGGATTGAGGGCCTCCCATCATCCTTATATAGGTATCAATCTTTTCTTGTCTTGTTCCAGAACCAAGATCGATATTTCTATGAGTAAATTTTATTATACTACTCATTGTCTGTTCTACGATATTCTTCTAAAGCTTTTTTATAAGCTTCTGTATTACAATATCCACAACTTGGGTGTTCTGGACAAAATCCTCTATATACACATTCAGGTACGCATTTTTCAGCAAGAATCGGATCTTGTTCTTTTAAAAAATCAATTACCAATTTTCAAGCCTCTCTAGTTTCTTTAGAAGCTCTAGAACATAATCGTTTTCTAGAAATATTAATAAAGGCTTGTGCATTACAAGTCATGTCCATATCATTTAATGAACCTTGAGGTAATTGATCTCTAGGAACATCTAATTGTCTTTTATCTTCCCTTTGAGTATGAACAAATTTTTCGCAACCTTCATGATGTCTAACTAAATGTGTAGTTACCCATTGACGTATATCTTCCCAAGTAAAATCATATTCAAGAAGTCTTATTGGAGAATGTTCTGCCAAAAGAATTCTTCTTTTAAATTGATTAGAAGGTTCATGATCAATTGGTTGTTTCCCAACTGTTTTACGAGCAGCATTTACAACTCTAATTCAATTGGCAACTGGATTAATAAGTCTTGTTACTTTAACCATTATTTATAAATTACATAAAAATTATCCTTTACGATTTTACGTAATCTTCTATGTGCATGTTTTTCACTAAATGCCCAAATAGTACCATTATATAGTATAGTATTTGGATAGGTTTTATATATAATGTAGTGATATCTTCCCATAATCATTAAAATTAGCCGATTTAAGACACTTTTATATAGTTTTAATATAGTTTATCATATAAAAACAAAAGTGTCTTAAATCGTTTAAAAATCCCCATAATAAACTTGATTGCAAAGTAGACCTAAATTTCTCCACATATCACAAACTCGATTTCTATCATCAAAAACAGCTATGACATTATAGTTTGGTTCAATATCTGTATGATAAATTTCTTCTTTGATGATTTCGTCATGTCTATAATCGCCTTTTTTACGCATTATAAGTTCCCAATCTGTTCCATAGAAATTATCTTTAATCCAATTAAAGGTATCTTTACTACATTGATCAGTACCTTCTCTGCCACTGAGAAAAATGATGTGAAAAGATTTGTTTAATTCTGTTAAAATATACAATAAAGGCCAATTTGGTTTATCTTCAGAAACTCGTTTTAAATCATAAGGAGATCTTCCTTGATGAATGGCAACTGTCGTAATATCATACATTTCTGTATGTACTGACTATATCTTAACTGAAGTTTAACTCAGCAATAACCGTTTCGACTTATGTACCAATAATAAGTCTACTCTCCCGATTCGGAGATAGTCGATACAGGTTTATAAGTATTAATATCTATAATTTTATTATTTAAAGTTCAATATTTTTTGTTTTTATGATATATAGGAACGTTGAGATATTGATATATTAAACTTCTACGAAAAGAATCTAATGAGTTACTTTTATTAAACTTAGTATAGGTTTCTTTTAATGTATGTGTAGTGTAGTATTTACGAATAATAAAAATCTCATTATCTTTATACAAAGATTGACAATTAGATTCTCCAGGTTTACCATTACTTTTCTTATGTCATTCTTTATTTTTAGAATTATACACTTCATCCATAATACCTTTTCAAGTATCACCTGTTCAAATTTTTATAAAAGCTGATCTTGAAATTTTATTTTCATACATTTTATAACACTCCTTTCTTGTTAATTTACATTCATTATAAATAGTTCTTATATCTATAACATCTTGTTCCGATAAACAAGCTTTAGGATTTGCATCTCATTGATTAGATTCACCTCCAGCACTTTCATTATAACCGAAGTTAGGATTATTTGAATTGTAGAGTTTTATATAATATCGTTCTAATCTTCCGAGTTCTATAATGTCATCTATTTTATCACTAACAACTTCTAATTTAAAAACATCTATTCCATATTTATTCATAGCAGAATATAAATGGCTTTTATTTTTCCTTTTATATTCTCTAATATGTCCGTTTCAACGAGCTTTTAATGAAGTTGTTGTTAATCCTATATAAACTTTATTATTTATTGTATTTGTAATTTTGTATATAATCATATTGTTCTATTTTTAGATTAAATTACAAATTTAATAAAATATTTCTAATAAAAAATATAATACTTAATTTCCCACGGTATTCCCATGCATCTCTGTTTAGGGTTCACCGTTAGCCATTTCTGACCCCACTGGTTAGTGGAAAAGTTATAACAGGCACTTTTACATACCATCAATATCTACTATAATGCAGTTCTGCTTTTTACCATCATAAGGAACAAATTTTCTTTTATCAGTATAATAATTTTCAAGTTCTTCAGGAAAATACCTTGAAAAGAAGCCTTCTAAGACCTTTTTACCAACTTTCCTAGTACGATTATTATCTCGTTCTAAAGCTGTCTTAAAATCGATAAAAAAGTCCTTAAAATCGATTTCTGCATCAAGTTCTTTAGCAAGGTTTTTCCATTTTTCTTGAGTTTTAGGATTAAGATTCGTAGCGTCTATTATTACATTAAGATTGTTTTTAATAGCACTTCTTATTTGAAACTCTTCTACATCAGAAATATAATCCTCTCTAGAAGGAACTCAATAAGTACCGGTAGCTTCACGAATTTCATCACGAGATACAATAACCCAATCTTTTTTACCAAAAACAAATTCTTTAGCCCAGGTGGATTTTCCAGATGCCGTATTACGGAGGCCCTTGAAGAACAATAATCTTCTTGGGCCTCATTTCTATATTTTTAATCTGTTCCATTTTCTTTCTAATATTGGTAAATTGTTATTTTGTAAATAATTATAAAAATATTCTCTTACAAGTTTATTTCCTGCTGAAATAGAAAGCGTTCCATTTTTTCGCTCATTAATATGAAAATTTAAATTTAACGTATCAATTAGGTCTGTATAAAATTTCTTTCAATTTTTATGAGCAGTTATTGTGATGTATTTTCCAGATTTATCTATACAACCATCACCATCTATAATTCCTATAAGTAATGCAGTTAAATCAGAATTAGTTAATTTTTTAAAATTAGTAAAATTACATGGATTATATGTCTTTACATAATGTATTCCAAAGACGTTCATAATATTTTCTATAGAGTTTTTATTATTAAATGTTAATTTATAAGAGTTTGTCTTTGGTTTAAATATTATAATATTAGAATCTATATCTAAAAATTCACATAATTTTTTAATTTGATTTAAATCAGAAGCTTTTAATGTAAATTCAAATCTATTTTTGTAAAAAGAACCATCTGCTAAAATAAAACCAAGCCAATAGTAAGATTCTTTAGTTTGATTAAGTAAGTTATCTAAAGAGTATTTTGGAGTACTTGTAGAAGTAATCATTTTTATACCGCTTTTAAATTTTCCAGAGTTATCTGAACAATGTAAACATTTTGAATTTGATTTAACTCCTCTTAATCAATCACTTCTTCTTTTATACGTAATTAACTTATTACAAATAGGACAATTTCGTGTATAATTTGCTGCTAAACCTTTTTCTAAATCTCTACAGGATCTACAAAGAGTTTTATTCTCTTCAGCTTTATCAAATCCGCTCTTTGTCTTATAAATCATATCATGTCCACATTTTGGACACTTATGAATGTAAAATTCAGTTTCTTTCATATTTTTTATTTTTTGATTATTTATAAGAGCAAAGATATAAATTATTTTTAAAATTTACAAGTTTTTCCGTAAATTTCCAGATGCTGGGGCTCCTCTAAGTACTAGTAGTTTCATTTTTTATACTTCATGAACAATGTCACAAATTTCTTTTAGCTCTGACAAATTCGATTCATTAAAAGTAAAAGCCGATTCCATTTCTTCACCGGCGTTAAAAAGTTCTAAAATTTCGTAAAGCCAATCTGGTGTATGATCACATAAAACATCAGCAATATTTTCTTCATCTAGTTTTACTTTCGGATCGTCTAAGTCCATAACAACTGTAAGACGCTTATTAAAAAATATATCCTCTGTTTCTTGTAAATATATTTTATGATTTCCTTTTATTTCTAAAGCTTTATTTTGCCTTTCTGTCATATTATTTTTCATTTAATTTACTTTTTACTAGCTCTTGTTTATATAAATCATCGGTATTTTTATGTAAAATTTCGAGACCTTTTTTTATTATCTCTTTATATTTATTTAAACAAGAATAATAATCCTTACAATTTTGTATTAACTTAAATTCTTTAGATGGACTTTGAAGATTTACAATTTTATGATTTTCTATAATCTGATTAGTTAAGTTTAAACTAACAATATCCATAGCCATTTCAGATAAACAGTCATCTAAATCAGGATATGATTGGTAATCTGAATATTTTAACTGATCTAGAATATTTTTACGAAGTTTTAAAATATCTAATGGTATCATTAATTTAACATGTTGTTTTATAGTATGCTTTTTATCCATACAGCTGCAAATCCATGCAAGTAATGAATTTTCATTCATTATTTTCCACCATGTAGACATTTTATAAAAAGCGTAATGTTCTAAATCAGGGTTATTTGGAATATAGTTATCATCTGCAATAATAGTATAATTTTCTTCATCAGGAATTCCATATATAGAAAGATCCGTTTGATATATATAGTATACTAACGGATCTTTCTTTAATTCTTCAATAAACTTATTCATTAATTATCATCCTCAATATTAGAAATATTGTTGTCTAATTCCATCTGATCAACTTTACTTAGAAAATTCCAACATTTTAATTTCCAAGCTCTTGGAATCATATCTTCTTTCTTGATAACTAAGCCTTCGTGAGGAACTTTATTATTACAAGATGGAGAATTACATTCCATAAAGAAATTTTTATCATTAGCTAATTCTTCCCAGAATAATTGATTCCAATCTTCTGGGTACATCGGCTCTCCATTTACATCTTGTCTTAAATCAAGATACAAATCACCAGCCAATCCATAATACCATTCTTCAACAGGAGTTAAACCAACTTGTTTACACCATTGTTGCACTTCTCTTGCAGAAAATTCATGAGAAACACCATCAACATTGGTAATAGTAATACGATATATCCTTACTTTAAAATGTTTTTC
>Ga0256405_10000767_pt1 | contig 100042 bp, 93 predicted proteins | sample RumenRJG_02DNA_FD_189096 | JGI IMG/M metagenome (GOLD analysis project Ga0256405, IMG submission 189096) | Bovine rumen microbial communities from Lethbridge, Alberta, Canada - RJG_02 | ecosystem: Host-associated > Mammals > Digestive system > Stomach > Rumen | place: Canada: Alberta...
CTGCCGCACAAGGATTTGGTTCAGGTGCTGCTAGCGGTGCTATAAGTGGCTTTATTACTGGTGGTGCTGCAGGATTAGCAGCAGTAGAGAATCCTTCGGTAATAGTGAAGTTTGCCGAAAAAGTTGCTGGAAGTAAGCCAGGCCAATGGGCGATTAATACTGTAGCCGATACAGTAGGAAATCTTGGTGATAGAGCTCTAAATGGTGAGAAGATAACTGCTGGAGATGCAGTTCTTGCTTTGGGAATAAATGCTGGATTTAACTATGGCGGACCTAAGGTATTTAACAAAGTAAAGAACACCAAAGTTGGCCAGTGGGTTCAGAAGAATATCTCAAAAGGCGTAAATGCTGTAAAAGATAAAGCTGGAAGTGCTTTCTCTACTGTAAAAGAAAAAGTTAGTGGTAAACTTGCTGGTACTGGTGCCGAGGCTATAAATGCAAATAGTGCAGTTAGTGGTGTTGGAAGAAAAACAGATTTTTATGCTGGTAGTAAAGGCATCGCAACATCATTAGAGGAATATGATCAATTTGCTACTGGTAATGGTCAAATAGCTAGTAGTAAGAATAAGGCAAGTTTAAAACCTAAAGTATCATATGAAAGACCTTCAGGATTTAGAAAGGGAGTCAGAGATAAAGTTTGGGAAAATGCCAAAAATTCTAATGGGGAAGTAATAGATCCTGTTACAAATAGGGTTATGAATAAATCAGAACCATGGGATATGGGACATAAGCCGGGATATGAATTTAGAAAACATAAACAAAGCGCAGAAAATAGGGGAATATCCCGAAAGGAATTTTTAGATGAATATAATAATCCTGAGCATTATAGACCTGAATTACCAAGTTCAAATAGGTCTCATAAAGGTGAAGATTTAACAGACAATTATTTTGGCGATTAAACTAGGAGTAATATGTATGGAAATAAAAAAGATAATAGCTAAAAAGGAACTTGAAGTAATAGGAGGAAAGCCTCAAGTTTTTCGTTATTGGGATGATAATAAAATAAAGAATATAGATATTTTATCATCTACAGATAGACCATACTGCGGAATAGTTTCGTATGCTACTATTGGATTATCTGAACATGATATTGGTTTATTTAATAATAATAAAAGTTTAAGAGTAGAACTGTTAGGAGCTTGTAATGAGAAAGAAGCTTTTTTTGCCAATATATTGGCTAGTGTTGCATTTGAGGTGATGAAACAAGGAAAATGTTTATATGGAGATATTGTTCAAAATGTTATATCTGAGTATAGTAAAAACACTGAAATGAAACATGTTTATTTGATGGATCCATTTTTGTGGGAGGAATTTAAAACACTTGAATTTGAAGATGTAAGTGTAGCGTGGTTATTGCTTATACCTATTTCAGAACAAGAAAAAGAATATGCTATTGTAAATGGAGGAGAAGCATTAGAAGATAAATTAGAAGATGCACATATAGATATTTTTGATTTGAATAGAAAATCAATATTATAATATTTAAAGAAATTAGTTAAATACATTATTTAGAAATAGCTATAAATGGGACGTTAAAGATAGTATAAATATCTTGTGTGAATATTTCCTCCAAGTGACCTTGTTTACGAGTTACACGAATATTGCTTCTAAATTTAGAGCGATATTCCTTAAAACCTCTATGAATGTGACGATCTATCGTCTGGTTGTATTAGCAATAAAAGCTGCAAACATATCTTTTAAAAGAATTTTCGTTAGGGAACTGTTTCTTGCGTTTTTGTTCCGCGCTTTCAAGAACAGTTACTGCCTTAAGAAAAATCCAGGTGGGCAGACTAGTGCTGCCTGCCTATTTTGTCGTTATGATATAGTTCAGATTGAAGGTTAAAAGGAAAAACTAGAATGAAAAAATATATTACAAAGAATCGAATTTACTTTTTGCTAATCATAATTGTAAATGTATTAGCTTCATAAATAACTCATATAGCTCTAGATAAAAAGATGGATACAGGGTTATTCGTAGAATCTGTTCTAATACTAGCTGGATTTATAGGTTTAATATACTTCATCCGAATTACTTTATTTAAAGATGATTCTGAATGGCTGAAACATATTTTTCTGTTGGTTTTGGCATTCGTAATTATAAAGGTGGCTGGAAGCTTTTTGATATCTGTTGTTATATTTTGCATTAATAAGTTTGGTTTAATAGATGTAAACACTTCGAAGAATATTATGGAGAAAACGAGCTTCCTATTCCATATGATTGTAAATGTGGTATTTCTAGCGTGGCTTATTGTAAGAATAGACTATGAGATGGTTTCAGAGTAGAGATAATCTGACTTCTGTGCTGGTAGTAAAGGCAATCGTCTAAATGTGGCACTGCTTATTTCTACAGTAAAAGATAAAGCTGGAAGTGCAGCATCATTAGAGGAATATGATCAATTTGTTGCTGGTAATGGTCAAATAGCTATAAGCACTAGTGAAAGTGAGGTAAAGCATTTGCCGATAAATCCTGGACCTTTAGATATTGATGATGCAATCGAAACTTGATTTGGCGCTTAATCTTGATTGGGGAAATAAAGCTACGCATGTTGAGAAAGTTATTGTTCCAAAAGGAACAACAATTTATGAAGGCTTTGCTGCACCTCAAAAGATAAATGGTGGTGCAGGAGAACTATTAGGTGGCGGAAATCAGATTTTTATTAATAGAGAGGATTTAGATTCATCATGGTTTCATCCTTAAAATGTGAATGTTCTAATAGATATGAAATGGATATAAATTCAATTAGTGATTTTTATGAAATAAATATGTTTTTTGATGAGCAGGTAAAAAAAGGCATATATCTTGAAGAGCAAGCTATAAGACCATACTATGTTTGGACGGATGGTAAAGATTATAAAGAATATTATGCTACAAAATGGTATAAGTGTATGGCTTGTGGGTGTTTATGGGAATTTAAATTTCCTGATTTTCCGGCAAAAGGGTTTGTGAAAAAATATGTGGATGGAATTTATTCTGGAACAGTTATAGTAAACAATAACGAGGAATCAAAAACAGCAGATATAGTAATAAAATCAAAGAGAAACAATAGTGTATATTATATGTTTTCTGATGAGATTTTTATTCATGATGAAAAAAACAAAAGTATAGGTCTTCCTGCGGATTTAAACGTTGTTGGCTTTTGTGATATGTATTATCAACATGATGAGTTATATGTTATTGTAGCTACTAATAAAGGTTATGATTACGTTTATATTTTAGACGAGGAGGATAATTCAATAAAAAAAAGAGGATTAACAAAATAGATTTTATATTTTTTTATCAAAACCAAAGAGCCATAATAGATATAGCTATGCTGAGAATAACCCTGTTAATAAGATAGATCCAAGTGGACATAAGGCAAAGAGTATCTCGGCAAAGAAAGCTAAAGCGCTAGTCAAAGCTGCTGGTAATGCTGCTAAACGATTCGCTGGAGTATCTACTTCAAACAGAGCAGGTAATCATAAGGCTTCTAGAGCAAAGAGCAGTCACAGCACGCATAAGGTGAAAACGGCTTCTTCAAAGAGCAGTGGACATAAAGCAAAGAAATCCAGTGGAGGAGGCTTAGTTAACTCATTCCTCGGATTCTGTAGCAAGAGACTAAATCAAGCTAAGAAGGCAATAAAAAAGGCCTATAAGAAAGTTTGTACGACTGCTCATAGAGCTAAAAAGTTTGTAGTAAATACTGCGAAGAATGTAACTAAGAAGGCTGTTTCAGTAGTTAAAAGTGCCGGTAAAGCGTTTGTAAAATTTAAGCAGAAACATCCAATCCTAACAGGAGCTTTAATAATCGGTGCTGCTGGAGTTCTAACGTTAGCGACTGGTGGAGCTACATCTGGTCTTCTGGGAGCGGCTTGTGCTGGAGCTTTTACGGGCAGTGTGATAGGTGCCAGTGCTGGAGCAACAATCAACTTTGCATCAACACTTTATCATGGTGGAAGTCTAAAAGATGCATTAGGTTCTGCCGCACAAGGATTTGGTTCAGGTGCTGCTAGCGGTGCTATAAGTGGCTTTATTACTGGTGGTGCTGCAGGATTAGCAGCAGTAGAGAATCCTTCGGTAATAGTGAAGTTTGCCGAAAAAGTTGCCGGAAGTAAGCCAGGCCAATGGGCGATTAATACTGTAGCCGAGACAGCAGGAAATCTTGGCGATAGAGCATTAAGTGGCGAGAAGATAACTGCTGGAGATGCAGCTTTTTCATTTGTAATAAATGCTGCGTTTAATTTTGGCGGACCGAAGGTATTTAATAAAGTAAAGAATTCTAAATTAGGCCAGGCTGTAAGTGGAAAGCTATCAAATGTTAAAGATGTCATAAAAGGTAAGGTCGGAAGTGCGGTATCTGCTGCTAAAGGTAAAGTAGCTGGTGCCCTGAGTTCATTTAACAAGGGCGAAAGCAAACTTCCGATGGAATATAACTTGCAGTATTTTGCATCTAAGGATGGAAGTGTAGTTAGCCATGCAAATGGTAATAGTGGAGTTAGCAGTGGTGAAGGCAAACCTCTATTTGATTATAACTTGCAGTTTTTTGCGGATAAGAGCAAAAGTGAGTACCATAAGGATGTTAATGGCCGTTGGCATAGACCGAATGGACAATTTGCTTCTAATGCTGAAATGGGTATAAAAACTCCGCTAAAAACACCAATTGGAACACATGGGAATTCGTTATCAGATCCAAGAACAAATTATGGATATGCGTTAGTTGATAAAGATACAAATGAAATTTTAAAATTTGGAGAAACGCTTCATCCTGACTCTAGATATTCAAAAAAATTCTTGGAGGAGAATAATGCAAAAATGAAAATTATGGATCAGGGAAGTAAGAGATATATTCATGATTGGCAACATGATCTAAATATGTATTATAAATATAAGTATGGTGAGTTTCCGAAATTAAATGAAAGAGGTTGGTAAATGGAACTTAATATTAATTCTCCAGCGTATTATACAAATATTTACGGAGTAGATGATGAAGTATGCTGTATGTGTCAGGATATATTTCAGTATTTCAAAGATAAAGAATATAGCGATTACATAAATATAATTGGCATTGTGCCAATAGTTGCACCTGAAGAGGAGGTCGCAAAGGGGTTATGGAAAGAAAGAAAAAAAGTTGAAATAAAAAATGGTTTTGCGTCAGTCAGTTTAAGAATCGATTATTCAACGTACATAAATTCTGCTATTGAGAAGAAGAAAGGTTTGGTGATAGATAATATATTAAAATCTATAAAAGCAATAAAAGGACGAGCTAAGATTGACTATAAAATGTTTGAAAATGATATGAGACTATTTTGTAAAAGCAATAATATCTTATTTGATATAAAAAATATTGAGAAATTATTATTTGAACAGACTATAGATGTTTCTAATTATATTGCTTTGAAGGATTTTGATTATCTTTTTGATAAAGGCTTTTTGAAAGAGTTTTCTAAATCTGATATTCTTTCAGTGCTAAATGACTATGGAGGAGATTTATCAGTTATTGATAAGAAGAGATATATCGGAAGATTTGATTATTCTTTATATCAAGATCATAGGTATAAAACAGAAATAGATTTAATGATTGACGATTGTGTTTGTGGTTTAACCTTGTTTTGTGAGTTTAATGTAGAGAATAATCGAATAATAGGTGGTTTAATTGAGGATATTCGTTTTCAATGAGAGTTTATAATGTATAGCTAGTGTTTGAAATACTTTAGAAAACTGAATAATGAATTAGCTGTTTAGTATTATAGCTCTGATGTGAAGACACTCCTAGCGCTTATTTTGCTAGGAGTGTTTTCTATGATTAAATTCAAATTTATTAATTCAAATTTATTAATTCAAATCAGTTGTATATAATACAGAAGTATAGTTTTAGTTGGCGGGAGATTTAGTGCATTTTTTGTTTATTAGAGAAATGGAGAACACTAATGAAATACTACAAATTATCTATGGATATGGAAAAAGAAAAGGGTATAATTCTTCATTGCAAAAACCGTGAAAGGTTTGAATCTTATACTTTTAAAGATGGAGAATACTATTATGATGAGAATGAAGGAATAGAATTATTCTTTGATGGAAAAGAAGGTGATATTTGGACAGACTATTTGGCAAATGATGAAGGCTGGTTTATAGTTTCTGAAAAATTAAGACAAATTTTACAAGGATTAAACTCTGAAATACAATTTATCAATATTATTATTTTTGATAATGAAGGGATTTCTATAGGGGAAAAATACTATATTGCAAATATAGTTAAAGTAGTAGATGCATTATGTCTTGATAAATCAGATTATTTCGAAACATACATTGAGGGTAAAGGAACTATATATTCTGTAAGCAAATATGGAATATATGAGAACAAAACAGAAGGTGCAGATATATTTAAACTTGATAATTGGCAACAGATTCCAATTTTTGTATCCGAAACATTTAAGAATACAATTGAGAAAAATGGATGTACTGGAATGTCATTTCTAGAAATTGCTGTAGAGTAGGAGGAAGGATTGTCAATATGTTAGTTACAGTGTAATTGCAATACAGTCAATCTAGTAGACGCTATTTGCTTAAGAAAAATCCAGGTGGGCAGACTAGTGCTGCTTGCCTATTATGTCGTTATGATATAGTTCAGAATGAAGGTTAAAAGGAAAAACTAGAATGAGAAAATATATTACTAAGAATCGAATTTACTTTTTGCTAATCATAATTGTAAATGTATTAGCTTCAGAAATAACTCATATAGCTCTAGATAAAAAGATGGATACAGGGTTATTTTTAGGATCTGTTCTAATACTAGCTGGATTTATTGGTTTAATATACTTCGTCCGAATTACTATATTTAAGGATGATTCTGAATGGCTGAAACATATCTTTCTGTTGGTTTTGACATTCGTAATTATAAAGGTGGCTGGAAGCTTTTTGATATCTGCTGTTATATTTTGCATTAATAAGTTTGGCTTAATTGATGTAAACTCTTCGAAGATTATTATGGAGAAAACGAGCTTCATATTCCATATGATTGTAAATGTGGTATTTCTGGCGTGGCTTATTGTAAGAATAGATTATGATAAAGCTTTAGAGTAAAGACAAACTATAAATTAGATAAAAAACATCAAGATAATCAAAATAGATTATCTTGATGTTTTTTTGAGTAATCAAACTTATTAGTACACAACGTTCTCTCTAATATATTTAGACCAGAGGTTGTAGTAGTTTGCCTTTAGATGTATTTGATCGGATGTATATTCAGAGATGAGATTTCCGTCTTTGTCGCAGACTGCCGGGTTTGGATCGATATAGAAGATATCGCGTCCGTTTGCAAGCTCTGAAATCGCTTTGTTTCTCTGTACCAGGTTTGTGTTGTTGAACACTGAATCGGTCTGACACTGAGGAGCAGCGATGTGTATAGATCCCATTATAAAGATGTAAGCCTTGGGCTGCTTATTTCTGATGTTTTTTACTATTTCCCTGAAATGATTGTAGTAGTCGATAGAAGGTCTCGCCATTTCGTTTACACCGAGAGAAATGTAAATCTTTGAGTAATGGTGGTCCTGCAGTAGTGCATCTATCGTAGTACGTCCTTCTTCGCCATTCATGCCGTGATAGTCAATCTCTCTAGTTGGGAAATTGAACACATTGGTTGATTCTCTACAGAAGAAGTTTGTCTTTCCGTTTAGGTTAGAGAAGAGATATAAACCGACTGTTCGGGAGTCTCCTATAAACAAGGCATCTTTGAAGTATGAATCATCCTTTGCCTTAGTGAGTTTCTTATAAGTTCCGTTTGGAGCAAAGATTCCGGATTTGTCTATATTAAAAATATAGTCATCATCTACCATGATGCTTCTGTCGGCTACTCCGTAGTCGGTAGCTTTTGCAACCGGATTTGAACTTTTGGCTGGAACCTTGTGCTCTACAGCCTTAATGTGAGCTTCTTCGTTTGCGAGTTTCATCGCAGGCTGTTTCTTTAAAATCCCAGATGGAAGGACTACATCCTGCTCACCGTTTATGATATCTTTGAGCCCGAAGAGTGTAATGGCAAAATAAGGTTCCTTTAGGCTGTTTATCTTATTAAACTGCTTTAAGAAAGTGTATTTGCCGATTAAACCGATGAGGGTAAATATAATCATCGAAATCAGAACACTGGAAAAAAGCGGCGTCTTTGAAATTATTTTTATAACCACTGATGAACCTGAATCCGTCATAGGATTATATGGCTTAAATGGCTTTGGCTCATCGTCTTTCTTTGAAAAAAACAATTAAATCACCTCGTAGGTTGTGTAATAAAACAAGCATTAAAAACTGAAATACATAAATGAGTTGCCCTGAGAACTGATAGCGTAGTAGATGCTAATCCAGAACAGAGCTAGTAACAGGATAACTATGTAAGGCTTCTTTCGGTTCTCTACTATGAAATCGTAAACCTTTGGTATACATAGGATTATCGCCGCTATAAAGTATGGAGCGTAAGTAGGTACAAACTCCATGAAATCTGTTGAAACTAATGTCTTTCCGATTCCGAAGAATGGGAATAATCTGGCAAAATACATTCCTAAATCGTTCAGATTTGAAATAGCAAATACTACCCAGGTTAAAGGAATCAGTACCCAGATATGGAAGCGTCCGATGAAGGAACTTTTTTCCATGAGACCGTGTAGTACGTATTTCTCGAGTACGATTATGAGTCCTAGTATCAAGCCCCAAAGTAGGAAGTTTATATCACCTCCATGCCATAGACCTGTAATCGCCCAAACGATCATGAGGTTGAGTATGTTTCGCTTCTTTGAACAACGGCTTCCGCCAAGTGGGAAGTAGATGTAATTCTTAAACCATGTGCCGAGAGTTGCGTGCCATCTGCGGTAGAACTCTGCGATAGACTTCGATGCATAAGGATGGTTGAAGTTTACGATGTGGTTGAATCCCAGGAGCATTCCGAAACCGGATGCCATGAGGGAGTAACCCCAGAAGTCGAAGTACAACTGGAAGGTATAAGCAAAAGCACCGATCCAAGCGAGTGGAGTTGAGATGTTCTCATAGCCAATCTTTGCAACCTCATTCCAGAGGATTCCGATTCTGTCTGCGAGTAGAACCTTCATCGCGATTCCTAAGCAGATGTATACGAAGCCTTCCTCGAACTTATTAAAGGAAATAACTCGTCCATGTGGTCTGTCGAAGTCGCCGTCTTCGTATCTCATGATAGGTCCCTGCGCTATCTGTGGGAACATCGTGAAGTAAACGGCTGTTTTTATAAAAGTCGGGCGGATTTTTATACGATTTGTATAGATATCTGCCTGATATGAAATCATCTTAAATAAGTAGAAACTGATTCCGAGTGGAAGGAAATACTTCGTCGAATGGTAAGTCAGTATCTTGAAAAAAATCAGTACAGCTACATCTAATGCAACAGCGAATATAAAGATGCTTCGTCTGGAAAGAGATTTGCGTGTCTCTGCCGTAGGTGGTTCTATAGTCTGTTTGGTGGATAAATCTATAGAAGGAAGCGCTTCGTGAGTGATGCCACGAGGCGCCAGAAGTTCGTGACCTAAGTAGTAATTTATAAATGTAAGTCCGAGTAACAGTAGCGTCATGCGGGAATCGCCGTATGCGTAGAAGATGATACTGCCTAGAAATAGCACTAAATCTTTGTGTTTTCTAGGAACGAGATAGTAAATTATTAAAAATAACGGCAGGAATCTGCCGATAAATAACATATCAGTAAAAGCCATGATGAAAAAAACCTTCTTACTTTCTAATAAACGTGATATATTAGTCTTAAGCTGCTATGGATTATAGCATAGAATTTTGTAAAAAAAAACGTAACCGAACTATAAAGTTTTGTTTCTAACTACCGATAAATAATTTGAAAGGTTGTGATATACCTATTCAGATTTGTATAGTATTTTCAGGAGGGAGTGAAGGACTATGCGTATTGAGGCATACAATCAGGTGGCTCAGATTTATGGCGCACAGAAGACACAGGCTAAAGCAAAGACAAATGCGGCTGCTTCTATGGGAAGAGATGAAGTTCAGATTTCTTCTTTTGGCAAGGATCTGCAGGTTGCAAAAGCTGCTGTAAAGAATAGCGCTGAAGTTAGGGCTGACAAAGTTGCAGATTTAAAACAGAGAATCGAGAACGGAACTTATTCTGTAGATGTAGACGATTTCGCTAGCGTATTACTTTCTAAGTTCGGACAGTAATAAACGTTAGTTAAGGAGAGATTATCTTGGCAGGATTAGTTGAAGAACTCACTATGATCATGGATCAGGAAACAGCATTGTACGACCGCATACTTGGACTCAATGAGAACAAGCGTGAAGCTATCACAGCTCGAGATTCAGCAGGGTTGGAACAAATCACCGCTCAGGAAGAGGGGTATATGTTCAGTCTCCAAGAATTGGAGAAGAATCGCATGAGAGCATTATCAGATATGGCTACAGTGCTTGGACGTGATGGTGAAATGATTTCTGTAAATGATGTGATTGAAATTCTTTCGGACAACAAAGAAGAGCAGGAAGCTCTCTCTAAGTCCAGACAGAATCTAATCGAGAAAGCAAAGGAACTTCGTTTTTGGAATGACCAAAATCAGGAGCTTTTGAAAGTTGCGCTCGAAATGGTCGATTTTGACCTCACACTGTTGAAGGGCATGAGACAAGCTCCAGAAACAGGGAACTATAATAATAAAGCATATAATACCGGTGATCTGCTCGGAAGCAGTGGCTTCGATGCGAAGCAATAATTAGGTGAAAGGAATCCCAACCGGAAAAAGATAGAGGTTTTGCTATGTCAAACGGATTTGGGAGTCTTTACGTCGGATCATCAGGTCTTAGAAGTGCGCAGAACGGTCTAAACGTTCTCTCTAACAACATTTCTAATATAGATACTGGCGGATACGTTCGTCGAAAAGTAATATACGAAGATACATTCTATACACCTTTCGGGAATGCTTCGGTTTCAAAACAGCAGACCGGTCTCGGTGTGCAAATCGGAGAAGTAATTCACGCGAGAGATATTTTCCTAGATCAAGCTTATAGAAAAGAAAATGGACGTGCTTCTTTCTACGAAGCAAATTATGATGCTGCGCTCGAAGTGCAGACTCAGCTTCAGGAAATGTACGGAAAAGCTTTTCAGACAGCTATTTCAGATCTCTATGAAGCTTTTGCAGAATATGCAAAAGATCCCAATGACACAGTTAACCAAAATTTAGTTATTCAGAAGGCTCAGTTGTTTATAGCCAGAGCACAGGGCGTAAATGATGGACTTCGTGAATACCAGCTCACAATTAACACAAAAGTAAAGAATGATGTTGATCGTGTAAATGAAATTGGTAAAGAAATTACAAAACTGAATAAAGAGATTCAGCGAATCGAAGCTGGCAATGTTGAGACAGCTATGGCGCTTAGGGATCAGCGAGACAAGGATCTGGATGAACTCAGCTCTTTGGCAAACATTACTTATACTGAAACGGTGGATGGACTCGTAAACGTCAGACTTGAAGGCTGTGAATTTATCACAGAGGTTACATATAACGAAATCGGTCTTCATGAGAATGAAGTTACTGGATTTGAAGAGCCATATTGGAAGGCTCTCTCTCAGCCGGAACAGGATAAATATTATGATGTGTTTGACATCTATAATATCAATCCTCTTACAGGTCACGATACAGGTGAAATCAAAGCTTTGATGCTGGCTCGTGGACTCGGTTTTGGTAATTATACAGATATTAAATACCTTTCTTCTACTCAGTATGATAATGAGGTATCTAATTCAATCGTTCAGAACTCCCAAGCTGAAATTGATAAATTAGTAAATACGATAGTAACTAAAGTAAATGATCTCCTCTGTCCAAATATTTATTATGATGCGTCGAAACATGACGGTTTGTTAACTGGAATAAATGAGGACGGTAAACAGGTTACATTAAGTGGTGACACTATTATCCTGGATCAGGAACATACTCCGGTAGGTGGAAGCGGAAAGATTCCGCCACAGGAACTTTTTACCAGAAGCGGTTCGGAAAGATATAAGAAAGTAACGCTATCAAATGGAGATGAGTTATATGTATACCAGGAAGAGGATATACACGATCTCTCGACTTGTTACTCTATAAAGAGCCTGTCGGTTAACACCATCCTTACAGATAACCCGCAGGAACTTCCGCATCTGAAGCAGAACGGAGATGTAGATTACGATCTGGGAGAAAAAATATATGCTCTTTGGGAGGTTTCAAATTATACATTGAATCCTTCTGATGAATCTCCAACCACACTAGGAGGCTTCTACACAAAGTTCATAGGTGAGCTTGCCAGCGTTGGATCTGTTTATAAGACTACATCAGAGAGTTTGGCAGGAACCAGGGCGACTATAGAAGCGAGCAGACAGTCGGTAATCGGAGTTTCTTCTGATGAAGAACTTACGAATATGATTAAGTATCAGAATGCATACAATGCATCCAGCCGATACATAAATGTAGTAAACGAAATGATTGAGTACCTATTAAATTCGCTTTACTCATAAAGGAAGTGATTAAATGCCATCGACATTTTTTGGATTATCAATTGCATCTACAGGCCTAAATGCTTTTCAGGCGTCAGTAAATACAACAACAAACAATATCTCAAATGCGAAGACGGAAGGTTATACACGTCAGCAGGTTAACCTTTCTCAGGCAGAAGCGCTTCGTACTTATATGAGATATGGAACGCTGGGTACTGGTGTTAGTGCTGATTCTGTAACACAGATTAGAGATCAGTACTATGATGAGAAATTCTGGAATAACCAGAAGAATTACGGACAGTACGATAAGCAGCTATACTATCTGACACAGATTCAGGATTATTTCAAAGATACAGCTGCAGTTCCAGGATTTACATCTCTATATACAAAGATGTTTGCCGGATTAGATACCTTGAAGACAAATGCCGGTGCGGCAGCAGTCAGAAAGCAGTTTATCAGTCAGGCAGAAGAGGTTACAAATTATTTTAATAGTCTGGGTACTAAATTACAGGAACTTCAGACTTCTATAAATGATGAAATAAAGACAACTATCGATACGATAAATGCTACTTCAAAGAAGATTGCTATCTTGAACAAGCAGATCAATGTAATCGAGGTTCAGGGTGAACATGCAAATGACCTTCGAGATCAGAGAGCTTTGTTGATCGATAGTTTAGCAAAGATGCTTCCAGTAGATGTATTGGAAACACCTGTTGTAAATACGAATTATCCGGACATGTACACTGGAGCGACGAACTTCATCCTTCGTGTTAACGGAAAGATTCTGATCGATAACTACGATTATACAAAGATTGATATCACTACTCGTGATCATCGCCAGAACCAGGCTGACGTAGATGGCCTCTATGATCTGGCATGGGGTGATACCGGTGAGATGATAAATATGAATGCTCGTAATATGGCGGGAAGCTTAAAAGCGATGTTTATGCTTCGTGACGGTAATAATGCAGAGAATCTGAGTGGAACTATTTTTTCTATGACGAGCAATACTGTTACGATAAAGAATCCGTCAATTACTGAGATTGAATATATGAACATGCCGGAAAGTGGAATCGTAATCATGGAAGGTGTTCAGTATCCTTACAGTTCTTTTTCTGCAGAGACAGATGCGAACGGAAAGATTACGGGATATACATTTACATTAGAGAGAGTTTTGGATGCAAATACTCAGTCAAAGATTTCCGGTGGACGACTCGAGGTAGGAACTACATTAAATTATAAGGGTGTAGCTTACTATCAGAACCAGATGAGTTTGTTCCTGCGTTCTTTCGCAGAGCAGTTTAATGCTATTGAGAAAAAAGGAAAGACACTCGAAGGTGATCCGATGGAGTCATTCTTTGTAGCAAATGATATGGTTGCTTCCGGACAGTTTAAGCTTAATGACAATGTAGTAGGAACTACATTTGATGGAAGCATGGATACCTATTATAAGCTGACAGCACTTTCCTGTGCAATCAATGATAAGAGCAGACGTGATCCTGGATTCTTTGCAACTTCTGCAGATTTAAAGAATGAGAATACAGGAGCTGTACAGGATGAAGGTGTAGATGCTTACAGTATCGTAGGTGAACTTCTGGCGTTACAGTCAGGAACAAAGATATTTAGAAATTGTGGTGGAGATGAATTTCTTCAGGTTATCTATTCTGATATTACAGTAGATACACAGGAAGCTGATGTATTTAGTCAGAATTATGAGGAAATCTCCAAATCAATAAATCTTCAGAGACAGGGAATCTCCGGAGTCGATGAAGATGATGAAGCGTTGGATTTGGTTAAATTTAGAAATGCTTATAATCTCGCTTCAAAAGCTATTTCAGTTCTGGCAGAGATGTATGACAGATTAATCACTCAGACTGGAGTATAAAACCTTAAGGTAAGTTGTAAGGGAAGAAAGAGGTAACTATTATGCGTATTACAAATAATATGATTATGACAAAGGCTGATGCCAACATAAATGGCGTAAAGGTCATCCTCGACAAAAGGAATACGCAGATGACTACTCAGAAGAAGATTGATAAACCGTCAGATGATCCTGTTATCGCGGTTCGTTCTCTCAGATTTAGTACATCTCTATCAAAAGTAAATCAGTATTATAAGAAGAACATTCCCGATGCAGAAAGCTGGCTGGAAGTTACAGAAACTGCAGTTAACGACATGAGAAGCATCGTACGTAATGTGCATACTCTTTCTAACCAGGGTGCAAATGATACTCTGACACAGGATGATAGAAAGACTATTTTGAAACAGCTTCAGGCTCTGCAGTCACAGCTCTATGATGCCGGAAACTCAGACTATGCCGGAAGAACTGTATTTACAGGTTTTAGAACAAACAAGACTCTGACATTTATGGCTGATGAAAAAGATACTACATATTCTATTGAACAGCCGATTGAAATGAAGGAGATGGAAGAGTATAGATACTATTCAGGATCAGTAAAGGTTCCTGGAGATGCGACAGAAGTACTGGATACTACTTCAATCGTGAACAATCCATATACTGAACATGATTATTATCGTGTAAGAGCTGCTTATGACAATATCAGCGTTGGAAACAATGGTGATGTGGTAGGTATTCCTTATAAGAATGCCGGTTCAGATGTGACACAGACATTAAATGTTAAAGTATATGAAACGGAGCTGGATTGGGAAAATGCGACCGGAATGGTAATCGGTGACGATGATGCTGTTTTAATAGAAGAAACAGGTGATATTATCCTCGGAAAAAATCTATCCAGCACTATGAAAGCAAATCGCGCTGTATTAGACTTTAGCTATACAAAGACAGGATTTAAGGATGGAGAACTTCGTCCGGAATACTATTATAACTGCGTAAAGACAGCAGATAAGGGTGCTCCTGTAAATGTACAGTACGATAAATACGATGAAAATGGCAATACTATAGGTTACGATATAAACTATACTATAGCTGCAAACCAGGAGCTTCGTGTTAATATTGAAGCAGACCAGGTGTTTGATTCTAATTTCATTCAGGATATCAATGATATGGTAGCTGCTGTTTCAAATGCGATCAATGCATATGATAAGGTACAGAATCTGAAGGAAATGAAGGCTCAGATGCAGTATGCGGCTTCTGATTATCAGACATCTCTCGATAAATGGATTGAAGCAGCAAACAAAGAATTAGATTATTCCAATAACTGTTTGCAGAAAATCTTTAATGCAGAACTGGAGAAGTCAAAGAACTACGAAGACAGATTGAACCTGGCGATGACAGATATCGGTTGTAGAAAGCAGCAGCTCGATATGACCAGCAAACAGATGTCTGATCAGCTTGAAACTGTTCAGGATTTGCAGTCAAAGAATGATGATATGGATCTGTCAGAAGTTGTATTGAAATATACAGCTGCACGTACAGCGTATTCATCATCTCTAACAGCCGCAGGTAAGCTGGGAGATATGACATTGTTAAATTACATTTAAAATTTATTTTCTTAAACTGGAAACAATGCTATAATAAAACTACAGTTGATTGATTAGATAATCACAGGAGAGGGCTAATAAAATGAAAGCAAATACTAGACTATTTGGAAAAATCGAAATCGAGGACGAGAAGTTACTTGAACTCGAAAATGGAATTATTGGTTTCCCACACATGAAACATTTCACACTCATTTATGATAGTGAAGGTGAGAATGAGAAATCTGTAATCTGGTTCCAGTCTATGGATGAACCTCAGTTTGCGATGCCGGTTATTAATCCAAGCTTTGTAAAGCCGGACTATAACCCGGTTGTAAATGATGAACTTCTCGCTCCTTTGGGAGAGTTTACAAATGAAGAGCTGGTTGTACTCGTTACTCTTAAGGTTCCAGAGAACCTGAAAGATATGACAGTTAATTTGAAGGCGCCTATTATCATCAATTCTACAAATAGAAAAGGTGCTCAGATTATTGTTGAGAATGAGGACTATCCTGTCCGCTATCCAATTTATGACATATTAAATGGTGATAAGAATGAGGAGGCGAACGAATAATATGCTAGCATTATCAAGAAAAAAAGGCGAATCGCTGATCATTAACAACAATATCGAAGTAATGATTTTAGAGTCACATGGTGACCAGGTTAAAATCGGAATTTCTGCTCCAAAGGAAATTCCAGTATACAGAAAAGAAGTCTATCTACAGATTCAGAAGGAAAATGAAGAGGCTATGGCTACAGACAAGCTTTCTGCTTTGAATGACCTTCTCGGCAAAAAGAAAGACTGATTCTTGCCTGTATAATTAGGTATAGACAAATATTCACAACTTCTTAAAGGCGAGATGCCTTTAAGAAAGTTGTGTTTTTTTATTGAATAAAAAAATAGATTTTGCTCTTATTTTTTTATAGAATACAGCCGATAAGTTAAATAGGATTAAATATAACTATGTGTCAAAGGAAGGACACATGCACTGGAGGTGCAATTATGACATCTATTAATGCAACAAATGCAGCTAGTCCAGTAGAAAATTTTTCAGTGACTAGTGATGTGAAAACAAAGCCGGCAGCAGCTGTTATGGAGAACGCCCAACCGGAAATAGTTGATTTTGAGAAAAATAAACAGCCAGTAAAGGAAGACGTAAGTTCTGACAGGGAAGCCTCACATGAACAGATAAAGGAAGCTGTTGAGAAGATCAACAAGAGCATGCCTAATACTGAAGCCGTCTTTGGCATTCACGACAAAACGAATCGTGTAACTATTAAGATTGTGGACAAAGACAGCAAGAAGGTAATCAAGGAATTTCCGCCTGAGAAGACGCTAGACTTGATTGCGAAGGCATGGGAAATGGCAGGAATCCTCGTTGATGAGAAGAGGTAAGGAGGAATACTATGGCTTCACCTATTAGAATGACAGGTATGACGAGTGGACTTGATACTGAGTCTATCGTTTCTGCACTGGTTTCAAATTATAGTTCAAAAGTAGATAAGTTAAAAAAAGAACAGACTAAGCTGGGCTGGAAGCAGGAAACCTGGAAAGAGGTAAACACTCAGATTTATGGTCTCTATACCGCAGCTGGAAATCTGAGATTTTCTTCAGCTTATAGTTTAAAAAAATCAGTAGTTTCTGATAATACAAAAGCTACAGTCTCTACATCTAATATAGCGGCTGTAGGCTCTCATACTTTGCAGATTACATCTCTGGCAAAGAGTGCGTACTGGACAGGATCAAAGATTAAAGCTCTTGAAACAGATAAGAATCCAACAGGTAAGGTTACAGAAGGTACTGCACTTACATACTTACTACGTGGTAAGGATAAAACCAATGAAGCCGGAGAAGTGGTTGGTACAGAATATGGTTTGGCTGATTCATTTGAAGGAACCGGTTACATCAAAGTTAAATCCGGTGACAAAGAAAAACTGATTGAGGTAAACGGTGATACCACAATCGCATCATTAAAGACTCAGTTTGCAGAAGTAGGTATTAATCTGAATCTGGATGAAGGAAATCAGCGAATCTTTTTAAATGCAGCAAAGAGTGGTGCAGCAAATGATTTTTCAGTAGAAGCAGTTGATGCAGATGGAAATGCTGTAACTAGCGGTTCTTCATTTGCAGCGCTTGAAGTACTCGGAATCGGTACAAAGGCAAACAAGATTACAGGTAGTGATGCAAAGTTTATAGTAGATGGAACTGAATATACCAGTGACAGCAATACTATTACAGTAAATGGTCTCACTATTAATGCTCTTGCAAAGACTACTGAAGAAATTACTATAAATACTAGCGCTGATGTACAGGGACTTTATGACAAGATTAAAGATTTCTTTACACAGTATAATAATGTAATTAATGATCTCACATCTAGATATAATGCTGAATCTGCAAAAGATATGCAGCCTCTTACAGATAAAGAGAGAGAGGCTATGGGTGAATCTACAGCCAATAAATACGAGGACAAGATTAAAAATTCTCTTCTCAGAAGAGATACTACTCTCGATACCATTATCAGCACGATGAATCGTTCTATGATGGCTGGATTGGAAATAAACGGGGAAAAGATTTCACTCGGAACATATGGAATCCAGACTCTCGGTATCCTGAATGCTTCTTCAAATGAGCAGTATGCTCTCCACATAAATGGTGATGCAGATGATTCTGCGGTTAGTGGTAAAGAAGACAAGCTTATGAAAGCATTGACAGATGATCCGGATACAGTTATGCAGTTTATGCAGAAACTGTTCTCAGGAATCTATGATGAGCTCGGACAGAAGATGAAGAGTACAACTATGAGTAGTGCTTATACTGTTTACAACGATAAACAGATGGAAAAAGAATATAAGAGCTACAATTCTCTCATCAAACAGTGGGAGGATAAAGTAGAAGAAATGGAAGACAGATATTATAAGAAGTTCGCAAAGATGGAATCTGCACTATCTAATCTGAATAGCCAGCAGTCATCTATCAGTGGATTCTTCCAGTAAGAAAAGGAATTTAAAGGAAGCCTAGTAATAGAGAGGGGCAATTTTTATGAACGCAGCTAAAGGATATGCAGCATATAAAAACAGCAAAGTTCTCACAGCTTCACCTGCGGAACTTACATTGATGCTATATGACGGAGCTATCCGCTTTGCGAATATCGCTGTAGCAGGAATTAAAGAAGGCGATATACAGAAAGCACATACAAATATCAGAAAGTGCGATGCTATTATTGAGAACTTTATCATCACATTGGATCCTAAGTACGAAGTATCAAAGGATTTTCAGAATGTATATGAGTACCTTAGGGAAAGACTCGCTTGGGCAAATGTGAAAAAAGATGAAGAGATTATGCAGGAAGTGTTGACACATCTTCATACTTTGCGTGATACTTGGAAAGAAGTAATGAAGAAGACTAATAATGGTAACAGTGTAGCGTAAAGTTTAGGAGAGTGACTATGTCCAGCAATTATGTAATGATGCTTCGCGAAAGCCTCGAGAAGAAGATAGAGGTTTTGGAAGCGATTATGGTTGCGAATGAAAGACAGAAGGAAGTTCTATCTGATCCTCTTTCAACACCTGATGATTTGCAGGCGACATATGACAGAAAAGATGAGCTTATAGATGTCCTGGAATCCCTGGATAGAGGATTCGAGACTATGTACAGTCGTATTCGTCGTGATATTCAAAACAACAAAGAAGAATATAGCGATGAGATAAAAAAGATGCAGAAGCTTATCGAAAAAATTTCGGATCTGTCAGCCAGCATCCAGGCAGATGAACTTCGTAATAAAGCACTTGCTGAGGCTAAATTTTCTAAGTTAAAGAGCCAGGTTTCTAGTGTTAAGAAGAACCGAAGTGCTGTGAATTCCTATAACAGAAGCATGGGCCAGATTAATAATGTGGATCCACAGTTTATGGACAGCAAAAACTAAACGTATTTATATAGAAGAAACCGGTTATAGAAACTGGTTTCTTTTTGTTTTTTTTACTATTAATAAAATGGCTGATTGTGTAATAAAAGATGGAAACCGGGAAAGGACAAATAAATATTCTGAAAAAATGAAAAATTAAGAGTGACATTTTGACTATTCTATGATATCATATATATGCATAAATGGATTATTATGCGCAAAAAATCTTCACGGAGGAAGGAGGTTCGCTATGTCAGCGATAGATACTGTATATAATTATTATCTAACTACATATGGCAAAACGAATGCTTCTTCGCGCTACGAGTCTCATAAGAAGAGTGAACTCCGTGATGTCTATAATAAGATCGTCAAAGAGAACAAAGAAGAACCCCTTTACAAGATTAATATGACCGATGACGTGGAGAAATTTATCATCGACCTAAAGGAAAGTGCGCGTCAGACAAAGAATGTTACTTCTTTCCTGTCAGGAGATGGTGAAGGCATCGAAGGCGTCTTTAATCAGAAGATAGCTACTTCGAGTGATGAAGATAGTGTCGCTGTTACTTATATAGGCGATGGTGAGAATGTAGATGCCACAGATACATTTAGATTGGGAGTAAAGCAGCTTGCTACTCCTCAGATTGTCATGGGCAGATTCCTCGATAATACAAAGAGAAACTTCGAAGAGGGTAATTTCTCCTTTGATTTAGATACGCCACAGAATTCATATGAGTTCCAGTTTGACATAGATGGTAGTGAGAACAATCTTTCAATACAGCAGAAGATAGCGCGTCTGATAAACAGATCGGATATAGGTATCGGAGCTGAGGTTGTAGATAATGGTGATGGCGCTAGCGCACTGAGACTGGTTTCCAGACAGACAGGTTTGTCTGAGGGAGAAGAATATCTCTTTAAGATTCAGTCAGGTTCCTCATGGAATGAGATTCATACGATGGGACTCGACCAGATTACAGCTGATGCAAAGAATGCTGTTTTTACATTAAATGGCAAAGAGCATAGTGCACTCGCAAATACGTTCACTATTAATAATGAATTTGAGATTAATCTTAAAGATGTGACTGAAGGCGAAGCTACTATAGGATTCAAAGCAAATGTCGATTCTATTGGAGATAGTGTAGAAGTTTTAGTCGGTTCTTATAATCATTTGTTAGATTTAGGTAATGATTATGGCACCGAAAATGGTTATAATAGACTGAGTAACGAGGTGACTGGAATTTGGCATACACTGTCCGAAGGACTTTTGAATGTCGGAATAGTAGAAGATGAAACCGGTAAGCTTTCTGTAGATAGAGAGAAACTTGCGGAAGCTGTTACAGGAGATGGAGCAGAGGAGACTTTTGCTGCTCTGGATGGTTTTAAGAATGCTATGTCTCGTGAATCGGACAAGATTTCGATGAATCCTGTTAAATACATCGATAAACGAGTAGTAGAATACAAGAATCCTGGAAAGAATTTCAGCGCACCATATGCATCCAGCGTCTATGCTGGACTTATGATTAATGAAGGGTTATAAAAGGAGACTAGAAAATCATGGCTACACCTCATAATGAAGCTGAAAAAGGGATGATCGCAAAGACGGTATTGATGCCGGGAGATCCACTTAGAGCAAAGTTTATCGCTGAAACATATCTTGAAAATCCGGTATGTTTTAACACAGTTAGAAATATGCTCGGCTACACAGGTACTTATAAAGGAAAGAAAGTATCTGTTATGGGCGGCGGTATGGGAATGCCTTCTATAGGTATCTATTCCTATGAGCTTTATAATTTTTATGATGTAGATACTATCATTAGAATCGGTTCAGCCGGTGGATTACAGGAAGATGTAAATGTAATGGACATCGTAATCGCTCAGGGCGCATGTACAGATTCTAATTATGCTTATCAGTTCGAGCTTCCAGGAACCTACGCTCCAATCGCATCATTCGATGTACTGGAGAAGGCAGTAAAGAATGCTCGTGAACTTGGAGTAGAACCAAAGGTCGGAAATGTGGTTTCTGCAGATGTCTTCTATAATCAGTACACAGATGTGAATAAAAAGTGGGCTGGTATGGGAGCGTTAGCTGTTGAAATGGAAGCTGCTGCTTTATATATGAATGCAGCAAAAGCTGGAAAGAAAGCACTCGCTATTCTTACGATTTCTGATCATTTATTTAAAGAAGGTGAACTTACAGCAGAAGAGCGCCAGAATAACTTCCGTCAGATGATGGAGATTGCTCTCAATACAGCAGAGTAATCATCAAAAAATGATTGACAGACCTATCTTCCGTGTGATACTGTATAACGGCGATGGAATTTAGGTCTTTTTTTTATGCCTAAAAATAGGTATTCAAAAGACCTGAAAGAGAAAAATAAGAAACAGTTGGAGGTGGAAGTTGTGCGTACAAAGATAACTTTAGAATGTACCGAGTGCCAGCACCGGAACTACAATCTTACAAAAGAGAAACGCAATCATCCTGAGAGAATGGAAATTCGTAAGTATTGTCCATTCTGCAGAAAGCACACTTTGCATAAGGAAACAAAGTAAAGGAGTGTGATGACAGTGGCAAAAGAAGGTAAGAAGACCATGGCTCAGAAGATCGATGGACTTAAAAGCGAATTCAAGAAGATCTCTTTCTTGGATAAGGAGACGGTTAGAAAGCAGACAACAGCAGTTGTTATCGCATCTATCGTACTTGCAGTTGTAATCGCTGTAATTGATATGATCTTTAAACATGGCGTGGATATTCTGGTAAATCTGTAACGGAGGCTTTTTTCTATGGCAGAAGCAAAATGGTATGTTGTTCATACATATTCTGGATACGAGAATAAGGTAAAGACGAACATCGAGAAGACAATTGAAAATAGACACTTGGAGGATCAGATTCTCGAAGTTAGAGTTCCAATGATCGACGTAATGGAGATGAAAAATGGAGCTAGAAAACAGGTTTCTCACAAGATGTTCCCTGGCTACGTTCTCATCAATATGGTGATGAACGATGATACTTGGTATGTCGTTAGAAACACCAGAGGCGTCACAGGATTCGTTGGTCCGGGAAGCAAACCCGTACCTCTTACCGAGGCAGAAATGAGACCTCTCGGAATCCATAAGGAAGAAACTATTGAGGTCGATTTCACTGTTGGCGATTTGGTATCGGTTATCGGTGGTGTTTGGAAAGATACTACTGGTGTTATTCAGGAAATGAATCCTGGAAAGCAGACCGTTACTATTAATGTCGAATTGTTCGGCAGAGAAACACCCGTTGAGATCTCTTATGCGGATGTTCGTAAGGAAGATTAATTAGGAGGAAATATAATGGCAAAGAAGATTGAAGGCTATATTAAGCTTCAGATTCAGGCTGGAAAAGCAACACCAGCACCGCCTGTAGGACCTGCACTTGGCCAGCATGGCGTAAACATCGTTGAATTCACAAAGCAGTTCAACGCAAAAACTGCACAGATGGGAGATACTATTGTTCCTGTAGTTATTACAGTATATCAGGACAGAAGCTTTAGCTTCGTAACAAAGACTCCTCCTGCAGCAGTACTCATCAAGAAGGCAGCCGGCCTTCAGAAGGGTTCAGGAGAACCAAACAAGACTAAAGTAGGTAAGATCACAAAGGCTCAGATCCAGGAGATCGCTGAAACAAAGATGCCAGACCTTAACGCTGCATCAATCGAATCAGCTATGAGCATGATCGCCGGAACAGCTCGTTCAATGGGCGTAGAAGTAGTAGACTAATAATCCATCGCAGGATAACGTTAACTATAGAAATTTAGAAGGTGGGAGGGATTTTTAAATCCCGATGAACCACAGGAGGAAAAGTATGAAACACGGAAAGAAATATCTTGACGCTGTAAAAACATATGACAGATCAAACTTTTTTGACGCTTCTGAAGCTATTGCACTTGTAAAGAAGAACGCAACAGCAAAATTCGATGAGACTATCGAAGTTCACATCCGTACAGGTTGTGACGGACGTCATGCTGATCAGCAGATCAGAGGAGCAGTTGTTCTCCCTAACGGAACTGGTAAAGAAGTTCGTGTACTTGTATTCGCTAAGGGTGCTAAGGCTGATGAAGCTAAGGCTGCTGGTGCTGATTATGTTGGTGCAGAAGACCTCATGGAGAAGATCCAGGGTGGTTGGTTTGATTTTGACGTTGTAGTTGCTACACCAGATATGATGGGTATCGTAGGACGTATCGGTCGTGTACTTGGACCTAAGGGACTTATGCCTAACCCTAAGTCAGGAACTGTAACTATGGATGTTACAAGTGCTGTTAAGGAAATTAAGGCTGGTAAGGTTGAGTACAGACTTGACAAGGCAAACATCGTACATGTTGCTATCGGAAAAGCTTCCTTCACAGAAGAGCAGTTATCCGCCAACTTCCAGACTTTGATGAACGTCATCATTAAGGCTCGTCCAAGCTCAGTAAAGGGACAGTACCTTAAGAGTGTTACTCTTACTTCTACAATGGGTCCTGGTGTTAAACTTAACCCACAGAAGCTTACAAACGAGAACGCTTAATTTAAATATTTAAATCTAAGCATTTTGTTGACAGTTCAATAAAAATGTGATATATTACTCGAGATTTACCGAAGACAGTAGGTGTCATTAAGACATAACGCATGCAACCTACCGAGGCAATACGAATGATAATTGTATTCCTCTCTGCCTTTCGGTAGAGAGGAATTTTTTATTAATAAAATAAGGAGGTAATCACAAAGTGGCAAAAGTTGAATTAAAGCAGCCTATCGTTCAGGAAATCGCTGAAAACATCAAAGATGCCCAGTCAGTAGTAGTAGTTAGCTATTCAGGACTTACAGTAGATCAGGATACAAAGCTTCGTAAAGAATTAAGAGAAGCTGGTGTTGTATACAAGGTTTACAAGAACACAATGATGAACTTTGCGTTCAAGGGTACTGATTGCGAAGGCCTTTCTGACGTACTCGAAGGTGCAAACGCTATCGCTATTTCAAAAGAGGATGCAACTGCACCAGCAAGAATTCTTGCTAAATTCATGAAGGATGCACCTTGTCTTGAAATGAAGAAGGGTGTTGTAGAAGGAAAGATCGTTGATGCTAAGGAACTTGATGCTATTTCAAAGATCCCATCAAGAGACGAACTTATCTCAAAACTTCTTGGATCACTTCAGTCACCTATTACAAACTTCGCTCGTGTTCTTAACCAGATCGCAGAGCAGGGTGGCGCAGCTACTACAGAAGCAGCTCCTGCAGAAGAAGCAGCTACAGAAGAGTAATTATTACTCATTCAATTTTGAAATTTTAGAAGCAGATTATCTGCAATTTATTTAAAACTTTTATTAATGGAGGAAATTAATCATGGCAAAGATGACTACAGAAGAATTTATCAGTGCTATCAAAGAGCTTTCAGTTACAGAGCTTAACGATCTCGTTAAGGCTTGCGAAGAGGAATTCGGCGTTTCAGCTGCAGCAGGTGTTGTTGTAGCAGCAGCAGGTGCTGGCGCAGCAGCTGGTGAAGAGAAAGACGAGTTCGACGTAGAGCTTACAGAAGTTGGAGCAAACAAGGTTAAGGTTATCAAGGTTGTACGTGAAGCTACAGGTCTTGGACTTAAAGAAGCTAAGGAAGTTGTTGACGGTGCTCCTAAGGTTGTTAAGGAAGGTGCTGACAAGGCAACTGCTGAAGACATCAAGGCTAAGCTTGAGGAAGTTGGAGCTAAGGTTACTCTTAAATAATTTAACCTTAGATTTCGATTTAATTAACGAAAAAGCAATGAAGAACGATGCGGCGAATATTCGCCTGCATCGTTCTTTTTTTTATGGCTTTTAGGGAAAACATTCGAAGTTGTTAAAATTTTTTTTACAAAAACAAAAATTCCCATTGACTTCTACTTGACATTTCGGATATACTATACGTTGCTTTATTGTCGATAGGTCTGCATTTTTGTAGATGAAATCGATAATAACTTGAAATAAAGCTGTAACTGTAGGTTGTTTACGAGAGGTGGAACGTAAATGGATGAACATATTATGCGTCCCGTAAAATCAGGAAAGGGCATGCGAATGAGTTTCGCACGTCATGAAGAAGTTCTTGAGATGCCTAACTTTATTGAGGTCCAGAAAGAATCATACGAATGGTTCCTCAAGGAAGGCTTAAAAGAAGCTTTTGATGACATCAACCCTATTACTGATCATAGCGGACATCTTAGTCTTGAATTTACTGACTTTAAACTTTGCACTGATGAAATTAAATACACTATTCCAGAGTGCAAGGCATGTGATGCCACCTATGCCGCACCTTTGAAGGTAAAGGTAAGACTTTATAACAGAGACACAGATGAGATTAATGAGCAGGAAATCTTCATGGGAGATCTTCCTATCATGACAGAGACTGGTACATTCGTTATCAACGGTGCTGAACGAGTTATCGTCAGCCAGCTGGTCCGCTCACCTGGTATTTATTATGGAATCGACCACGACAAGATCGGCAAGGAGCTTTTCTCATGTACAGTAATTCCTAATAGAGGAGCATGGCTTGAGTACGAAACTGACTCAAACGATGTATTCTATGTAAAGGTTGATCGTACTAGAAAATCACCAATTACTGTATTCTTACGTGCAATGGGACTTGGTACAAACCAGGAAATCATCGATGTATTTGGTGAGGAACCAAAACTTCTTGCTTCATTTGCGAAAGATCCGACTATCACAGAGAAGAGCCCAAATGGTTCTTACGAGGGTGGTCTTCTTGAGCTATACAGAAAAATCAGACCTGGCGAGCCTCTTAACGTTGACAGTGCTGAATCACTTATCAATGCTATGCTCTTCGATCCTAGAAGATATGACCTCGCAAAGGTTGGTAGATATAAATTTAATAAGAAACTCTCATTCTGGAGCAGACTTGCAGGTCAGAGACTTGCAGAAGATGTTATCAACCCGGAAACAGGAGAAGTTCTCGCTGAAGCAGGTACAACTCTTACTAGAGAAAGCGCAACTGAGATTCAGGATGCTGCAGTACCTTTTGTTTGGGTACAGTCAGAAGAGAGAAATGTAAAAGTCCTTTCTAACATGATGGTTACATTGTCTAAGTATGTAGACTGTGACTATAAGGAAATCGGACTCAATGAACCTCTCGTTTATTATCCAGCTCTTAAGGAAATCCTCGACAGAGGTCTTGAGAGAGAAGATTTATTATATGAATTAGAGCGTAATGCTCATGAACTTGCACCAAAGCACATCACAAAGGAAGATATTTTTGCAACTGTAAACTATCTCCTTCATCTTGAGTGGGGTGTAGGTAGCAAAGATGATATCGATCACTTAGGAAACCGTCGTATCCGTGCTGTCGGAGAACTTCTCCAGAACCAGTACAGAATCGGTCTTTCCAGAATGGAAAGAGTCGTTCGTGAAAGAATGACAACTCAGGATATCGAAGGTGTGGCAAATGCTACAAAGAACCTGATCAATATCAAGCCTGTAACTGCTGCTGTTAAAGAATTCTTTGGTTCTTCACAGCTTTCACAGTTCATGGATCAGAACAACCCTCTGGGTGAGCTTACACATAAGAGACGTCTTTCAGCCCTCGGACCTGGTGGTCTTTCAAGAGACCGTGCCGGATTCGAAGTTCGAGACGTTCACTATACACATTATGGACGTATGTGTCCTATCGAGTCTCCTGAAGGACCTAATATCGGTCTGATCAACTCACTCGCTTCATATGCTAGAATCAGTGAGTACGGATTTATCGAGGCTCCATATCGTGTAATCGATAGATCAGATCCTCAGAACCCACGTGTAACTGATGAAACAGTTTACATGACAGCGGATGAAGAGGACGATTTCCATGTAGCAGAAGCTTCAGCTAAGCTTGATGAGAATGGATACTTTATAAATGACTCAGTAGCTGGTCGTTTCAGAGAAGAAACATCTTCATATGATAAGACTATGTTTGAGTACATGGACGTATCACCACGTATGGTATTCTCAGTTGCTACAGCACTTATCCCATTCCTTCAGAACGACGATGCTACTCGTGCGCTGATGGGATCAAACATGCAGCGTCAGGCGGTACCTCTTCTTTCTACTGAACCACCAGTAATCGGAACAGGTATGGAACCAAAGACTGCTGTAGACTCAGGTGTAACAGTTGTCGCAAAGAGAGCTGGTACTGTAGAAAGAGCTGAGTCAAACTTCATCGTTGTAAAGACTGATGATGGTGAGAAGGACGAATACGTACTCCAGAAGTTCGTACGTTCTAACCAGTCAAACTGCTATAACCAGAAGCCTATCGTATTCAAGGGCGATCATGTAGAAGCTGGCGAGGTAATCGCTGATGGCCCTTCTACATCAGGCGGTGAGCTTGCTCTTGGAAAGAACCCACTTATCGGATTCATGGAGTGGGAAGGCTATAACTACGAGGATGCCGTTCTCCTTTCAGAGAGACTCGTAAGAGATGATGTTTATACATCTATCCATATGGAAGAGTTTGAGGTAGACGCTCGTGATACAAAGCTCGGACCGGAAGAAATCACTAGAGATGTACCTGGTGTAGGTCCAGAAGCACTTAAGAACCTCGATGAGAGCGGTGTAATCCGCATCGGTGCTGAAGTTCGTGCCGGCGATATCCTCGTTGGTAAAGTAACACCTAAGGGTGAGACTGAGCTTACACCAGAAGAGAGACTTCTTCGTGCTATCTTCGGTGAGAAGGCTAGAGAAGTTAGAGATACTTCACTCAAGGTTCCTCATGGTGAATACGGTATCGTTGTAGATGCAAAAGTATTTACTAGAGAGAACGGAGACGAGCTTCCACCAGGAGTTAATAAATCAGTTCGTATTTACATCGCACAGAGAAGAAAAATCTCTGTAGGTGATAAGATGGCCGGACGTCATGGTAACAAGGGTGTCGTTTCTAGAGTACTTCCTGTAGAAGACATGCCTTTCCTTCCAAACGGTAGACCGCTTGATATCTGCCTGAACCCTCTGGGTGTACCTTCTCGAATGAATATCGGACAGGTCCTTGAGATTCACTTCTCACTTGCAGCCAGAGTTCTCGGATTCAATATCGAGACACCTATCTTTGATGGTGCGAACGAAGATGATATCGGAAACCTTCTCGAGATGGCAAACGATTATGTAAATACATCATGGGAAGATTTTGAAGCTAAATATAAAGATGCTGTTCGTCCAGAAGTACTTCAGTACCTCTATGACAACAGAGATCATAGAAAACTTTGGGCTGGTGTAGAAATCGGCCGTGACGGTAAAGTTCAGCTTCGTGATGGACGTACCGGTGAGAAGTTCTTCAACAGATCTACTATCGGACACATGCATTATTTGAAACTTCATCACCTTGTTGATGATAAGATCCATGCTCGTTCAACTGGTCCTTACTCACTCGTTACTCAGCAGCCACTCGGTGGTAAAGCTCAGTTCGGTGGACAGAGATTCGGAGAAATGGAAGTATGGGCTCTTGAGGCTTATGGTGCTGCTTACACACTTCAGGAAATCCTTACTGTTAAGTCTGATGACGTAGTAGGACGTGTAAAGACATACGAAGCTATTATCAAGGGCGAAAACATCCCTAAGGCTGGAATCCCTGAGTCATTCAAGGTTCTCCTTAAGGAACTTCAGGCACTTGCTCTCGACATTACACTTCTCGATGATGACGGAAGCGAAGTTAGACTGAAGGATACATCTGAGTACGACAAGACAGATATCAATGCTGTACTTAGAGATGAGAAGAATTACGCTTTTGAAAGTGATGAATCATTTGCAAATGCTGGATTCACACAGAAAGAGTTTGATGCAGAAACTGGTGAACTGGTAGATGCTGAGCCTGATATTGCTGATTTAGACAGCGATGACTTTGCATACCAGGGCGCAGATGACATGGACGAGGAGTAACAGAAGGGAGTTCTATCAATGCCAGATAGAAATAACAATGAAGTGAACGACGGAGTGTCATTTGATAGCGTTAGAATCGGTCTCGCTTCTCCAGAGAAGATCAGAGAGTGGTCTAGAGGAGAGGTAAAGAAGCCTGAGACTATCAATTACAGAACTCTAAAACCTGAAAAAGATGGTTTGTTCTGTGAAAGAATCTTTGGACCAACCAAGGATTGGGAATGTCACTGCGGCAAATATAAGAAAGTAAGATACAAGGGTGTAGTCTGCGATCGATGTGGTGTAGAAGTTACTAAAGCTTCTGTACGTCGTGAGCGTATGGGACATATCGAGCTTGCTGCTCCTGTATCTCATATTTGGTACTTTAAGGGAATTCCTTCAAGAATGGGTCTCATTCTTGATATTTCCCCTAGAATACTTGAAAGAGTACTCTATTTTGCAGCTTATATCGTATTAGACCCAGGTGAAACTCAGCTTACATATAAGCAGATCCTCACTGAGGCTGAATACGCAGAAGCAGTAGAACAGTACGGAATGGGTTCATTCCGTGCTGGTATGGGTGCTGAATCTATCAAAGAGCTTCTCGAGGCTATTGACCTTGATAAAGAAGCAGAAGAACTTAGAGGTGAACTTACAGACGCTAGCGGACAGAAGAAGGCTAGAATCATCAAGAGACTTGATGTAGTAGAAGCTTTCAGAAAGTCTGGAAACAAGCCTGAGTGGATGATTATGACAGTTGTTCCTGTTATCCCACCAGACCTTCGTCCTATGGTTCAGCTAGACGGTGGACGTTTTGCTACATCTGATTTGAATGATCTCTACAGAAGAATCATCAACAGAAACAACAGACTTCGTCGTCTTCTCGAGCTTAAAGCTCCTGATATCATTATTAGAAATGAAAAGCGTATGCTTCAGGAAGCTGTTGATGCGCTTATCGATAACGGCCGTCGTGGCAGACCTGTTACAGGACCTGGAAACAGACCACTTAAGTCTCTTTCAGACCTTCTTAAAGGTAAGTCAGGACGTTTCCGTCAGAACCTTCTGGGTAAGCGAGTTGACTATTCAGGACGTTCAGTTATCGTCGTAGGACCGGACCTTAAGATTTATCAGTGTGGTCTTCCAAAGGAAATGGCACTTGAGCTTTTCAAGCCTTTCGTTATGAAAGAACTTGTACAGAATGGTACAGCTCATAACATTAAGAGTGCAAAGAAGATGGTAGAGCGTGTTGAACCAGAAGTTTGGGACGTTCTCGAAGATGTCATCAAAGGACATCCTGTAATGCTTAACCGAGCTCCTACACTTCATAGACTTGGTATTCAGGCATTCGAGCCTATCCTCGTAGAAGGAAAAGCTATCCGTCTTCACCCAATGGTATGTATGGCTTACAACGCCGACTTCGACGGTGACCAGATGGCTGCCCACCTTCCACTTACACAGGAAGCTCAGGCAGAATGTAGATTTATGCTTCTTTCACCAAACAATATCCTCAAGCCATCTGACGGTGGTGTAGTATCAGTTCCTGCACAGGATATGGTACTTGGTATTTACTACCTCACACAGCAGAGAGATGGTGAGCCAGGTGAAGGAAAAGCTTTCAAGGATATTAATGAAGCTATCATGGCTTACTACAATCATATCATCACACTTCAGTCAAAGATCAAGGTAAGAGTTGAAAAAACTATGCCAGACGGAACTGTAAAGAGCGGTATCATCGATACATCTCTCGGACGTATGATCTTTAACGAAGTTATCCCTCAGGATTTGGGATATGTTGATAGATCAATCCCGGGAAATGAACTTCTCCTCGAGATTGACTTCTTGGTTGCAAAGAAACATCTTAAGAAGATTCTCGAAGATGTTATGCAGATTCATGGTGCTACAAAGACAGCTGAAACTATCGATGCTGTAAAGGCTATCGGTTACAAGTATTCAACACTTTCAGCTATCACAGTATCTGTATCAGATATGACAGTGCCACCATGTAAGCCTGAACTTATCGCTGAAGCTGAGCAGAAGGTTGCTCAGATTACAAAGAAATACAAGAGAGGTCACCTCACAGAAGAGGGACGTTATAAAGAAGTTGTAGAAACATGGAAGAAGACTGATGATGCCCTTACTAAAGAGCTTCTTGCAGGACTTGATCCATACAACAACGTAAAGATGATGGCTGACTCTGGAGCCCGTGGTTCTGAGAAACAGATCAAGCAGCTTGCTGGTATGCGAGGACTGATGGCCGATACATCTGGACGTACTATCGAACTTCCTATTAAGTCTAACTTCCGAGAGGGTCTGGACGTACTTGAGTACTTCATTTCAGCTCATAGTGCTCGTAAGGGTCTGTCAGATACAGCGCTTCGTACAGCCGATTCTGGATACCTTACAAGACGTCTCGTAGACGTAGCACAGGAAATGATCGTTAGAACAAATGACTGTGTCGAGAACGGCGCAGAGCTTCCTGGAGAATACATCACAGCTATCGTTGATGGTGACGATGTAATCGAAACACTCGAAGAGAGAATTACAGGAAGATACACATGTGAAGACATCGTAAACGCAAAGGGCGAAGTTATTGTTAAGAAGAACCACATGATCACACGTATGCGTGCTGCTCGTGTAGTAAACGAAGCTGTAGATCCAAAGACTGGTGAAGCTCTTAAGAAAGTAAAGATTAGAACAATCCTTACATGTAGAAGCAAAGACGGTGTTTGTGCTAAGTGTTATGGTATGAACCTTGCAACAGGTATGCCTGTTCAGGTAGGTGAAGCTATCGGTATCATCGCTGCTCAGTCAATCGGTGAGCCTGGTACACAGCTTACTATGAGAACATTCCATACTGGTGGTGTCGCTGGTACTGATATCACACAGGGTCTTCCTCGAGTAGAAGAGTTGTTCGAAGCTCGTAGACCAAAGGGTCTTGCTATTATTACTGAGATCCCTGGTAAGGTTGAAATCAAAGAGACAAAGAAGAAGAGAGAAATCGTCGTTACTGATCCTGCTACTGCAGAGTCAAAGACATATCTCATTCCTTATGGCTCACATATCAAGGTTGCTGATGGTACAATGCTTGAAGCCGGAGATACTCTTACAGAAGGTTCAGTATATCCACAGGATATTCTTAAGATTAAGGGTGCGCTTGCTGTTCAGGATTACCTCCTTCAGGAAGTACTTCGTCCTTACCGTCTCCAGGGTGTAGAAATCAACGATAAGCATATCGAAGTTATCATTCGTCAGATGCTTAAGCGTGTTCGTATTGAAAGCGAAGGAGACACAGGATTCCTTCCAGGACAGCTTGTTGATAAGCTTGAGCTTGAAGAAATCAATGCTAAGCTTGAGAGCGAAGGCAAGCAGCCAGCTACTGCAATCCAGGAACTCCTCGGTATTACAAAGGCTTCTCTTGCTACAGATTCATTCCTTTCAGCTGCATCATTCCAGGAAACTACAAAGGTTCTTACAGATGCTGCTATCAAGGGAAAAATCGATCCACTTGTAGGCTTGAAGGAAAATGTTATCATCGGTCAGCTCATCCCTGCTGGTACAGGTATGAAGATGTATCGTAAGACAAATCTTTCTACAGACTACAATGAAGAGCTTAGAAAGAAAGCTATCGAAGCTGAGAGAAAACTCGCTGAGAAGCAGAAAGAAGAGGAAGCAAAAGCTTCTAAATAATCTTTAATAATATTAAAACTCACCACTTTATGTGGTGAGTTTTTTTATGCAAAAAAATACGGCAGGTTTGTACGCCTGCCGTAAATATTTGAGTCGTTGTTATTTTAAAGGTGTCTGTCCGAGGACTTTTTGACGAATTTTTACACCGGTTTTTGTTCCTGCCAAACCGCCGATACCGGTTTCGCGGATATCTGCGCTCATGCAGTGTCCTATGTTTCTCATAGCATCAAAGACTTCATCCGCAGGGATGGCACTCTTTATGCCACATAGTGTCATATCAGCTGATGTTACTGCATTTATGGCTCCGATTACATTTCTCTTTACACAAGGCACTTCGACGAGGCCTGCAACAGGGTCGCATGATAAACCGAGTAAAGCTTTGAGGGCCAGTGCTGCAGCGTTTGCAATCTCTTCATTTGAGCCACCTTTTAAGTAGCAGATGGCTCCGGCAGCCATAGCTGATGCAGAACCGATTTCGGCCTGGCATCCACCTTCAGCACCGGACAATGTGGCGCGGTTTGCGATTACACCACCGATTCCTGCTGTGACATATAGTGCTTCTACCATCTTGTCATCGGAGAGATTCATCTCTTCCTGAAAAGTAATCAGTACAGCCGGAACTACACCGCAGGAACCTGCTGTTGGAGATGCGACGATTCGCTTCATACATGCGTTGCAGGATGCGACTTTGAGAGCGCGTTCCATAATACGTCCGAGGAAGTCTCCGACTATGAGGTTATTTTTTTTCCGCGCAGCGGATACGAGCTCGGCTTCACCACCGATGAGTTCGCTTGGGGATTTCATATCGGCTTCGTATGACTCGTCAGATTCTTTCATGGCGAGGTAGAGTTCCTTCATCTTTGAATATGAAGTTTCTGCGTCGATTCCGGATTCTTTGCAGTCTTCGTCTCGGATGACCTGCCAGATAGGAAGGTCGAGCGAAGCACAGTCTTTACATAGTTGTTCTAATGAATTGTACATGGTAAACCTTTCTATGCCGGTGAATAATAAGTTACTTTTTGGATGCCGTTTAAAGTACGAAGCTTCTCGACGGATTTAGGATATACTTCCTCGTCGCATTCGATGATCATAACGGCGTTCTTGCCACGGCCATCTCTGTGAAGAGAGAGGTTGGCGATGTTGATTCCGGCCTTGTGAAGGAAGGCGGAAACGTCGGCTACACAACCAGGCTGATCGGAGTTGGTGATGATCAGTGTCGGGTATTCTCCAGTGAAGTCGACAGGCATATTGTTTATGGAATTTACCATGATACGACCTGCGCCGATGCTGGATGAAATAACTGTAGTGATGGTTCCGTCGTCACTCGTGATTGTAATCTGAACGGAGTTCGGATGAGCTTTTTCGCCGAGGTCGATGTTTGAAAAAGTGAAGTCGAGTCCGGCTTCTTTAGCGACATCAAAAGCATTTGGAATGCGTGGATCGGAAACATCGAGGCCGAGTAGTCCGGCTACGAGAGCTTTGTCTGTTCCGTGGCCTTTGCCAGAAAGAGCAAAGGAACCGTGGAGCAGGATTTCTGCTTTATGGAAATGTTCGCCGGCCAGTTTTCTGGAAACGAGACCGATACGAACGGCTCCTGCTGTGTGGGAGCTGGATGGACCGACCATAACCGGTCCTACGATATCAAATAGATTCATATTACTTCCTTTTATATATGTAAGTATAGGTTTATATGGTATAAGAAAAAATCGAACTGATTTTTTCCTATAATAACACAATCGAGATTGTGAGAAAACAAAAAATCTTGACAAAGCTAATTTCAGAATCTATAATCATAAAGCATGCGTTTATATACGCAAAAATAAGATTAGGAGGTGAAAAAATGCCAACATTCAACCAGTTAGTACGTAAGGGAAGAAAGACATCTGATAAGAAGTCTAAGTCTCCAGCTCTTCAGAGAGGTTTCAACTCACTTAAGAAGAGACCTATCGAAACATCATCACCACAGAAGCGTGGTGTATGTACAGCTGTTAAGACTGCTACCCCTAAGAAGCCTAACTCTGCTCTTCGTAAGATCGCCAGAGTACGTCTTTCTAACGGTATCGAAGTAACAAGCTACATCCCTGGTGAAGGTCACAACCTTCAGGAGCATAGCGTTGTTCTCGTACGTGGTGGTAGAGTAAAGGATCTTCCTGGTACTCGTTACCACATCGTTAGAGGTACACTTGATACAGCAGGTGTTGCCGACAGAAAACAGGCTCGTTCCAAGTACGGCGTCAAGAAGCCTAAAGCTTCTAAGTAATTTGGAAAAAAAGAAAGACGCTAGTAGAGTAATTCACAAATTTATGGTTAGTGTTAAGGCTTTTTTCACTTGAAGAACCTTAATGCACGAACACAATTAAATTAGTGAGTACCAATGAATTAATCCTAATGATTAAGGAGGGAAGAAACGTGCCACGTAAAGGACATATTCAGAAAAGAGATGTGCTTAGCGATCCAATTTACAACAGCAAGGTTGTAACTAAGCTCATCAACAACATTATGCTCGACGGTAAGAAGGGTACTGCACAGAAGATCGTTTACGGTGCCTTTGAAAAGGTTGAGGAAAAGACTGGCAAGCCAGCTATGGAAGTATTCCAGGAAGCTATGAACAACGTTATGCCAGTTCTCGAAGTAAAGGCAAGAAGAATCGGTGGAGCTACATATCAGGTTCCTATCGAAGTTCGCGCAGACCGCCGTCAGGCTCTCGGTCTTCGTTGGCTCACAATGTTCTCTAGAAAGAGAAGTGAGAAGACAATGGTAGATCGTCTTGCAAATGAGCTAATGGATGCTGCTAACAATACTGGTGCTGCTGTAAAGCGTAAAGAAGAAATGCACCGTATGGCAGAAGCTAATAAGGCATTCGCTCATTACAGATTCTAATTACGAAGGAGGAAACAATCTTGGCTAAGAGAGAGTATCCCCTCGAGTTAACAAGAAATATCGGTATTATGGCCCACATCGATGCCGGAAAGACTACACTTACAGAGCGTATTCTTTTCTACACAGGTGTTAACTATAAGATCGGTGAAACATACGAGGGAACTGCTACAATGGACTGGATGGAGCAGGAACAGGAACGTGGTATCACTATCACATCTGCTGCTACAACATGTCATTGGACAGAGCAGGAAATGGCAGGCCCAAAGAAGGGTGCTAAAGAACACAGAATCAACATCATCGATACTCCTGGACACGTAGACTTCACAGTAGAAGTTGAGCGTTCACTTCGAGTTCTCGATGGATCAGTTGGTGTATTCGATGCTAAGGGTGGTGTTGAGCCTCAGTCTGAAAACGTTTGGAGACAGGCTGATACATACAACGTACCACGTATGGCTTTCGTAAATAAGATGGATATTCTTGGTGCTAACTTCTTCAACACAGTTGATGAAATCGGTACTAAGCTTGGAAAGAACGCTGTATGCGTTCAGCTTCCTATCGGTAAGGAAGATCACTTCGAAGGTATCATCGACCTCTTCGAGATGAAGGCTTATTATTATCATGATAAGCAGGGTATGGATATCTCTATCGAAGAAATCCCTGACGATATGAAGGAACAGGCTGAAGAATATCATACAGAACTTATCGAGAAAATCTGCGACTTAGACGAAGATCTAATGGAGAAGTATCTCGAAGGTGAGGAAATTGATATTCCTACACTTAAGGCAGCTCTTAGAAAGGGAACAATCGCTAACGAAGCTGTTCCTGTATTCTGCGGATCTGCTCACCAGAACAAGGGTATTCAGAAGCTTCTTGATGGTGTTATCGATTACATGCCAGCTCCTACAGATATCGCTGATATCGATGGAACAGATATGGAAGGTAACCCAACAGTTCGTCACTCATCAGATGATGAACCATTCTCAGCCCTTGCATTCAAGATTATGACAGACCCATTCGTAGGTCGTCTTGCATTCATCCGTGTATACTCTGGTTCACTTAGAACTGGTTCATACGTATACAACTCTGTAAAGGGTAAGAAGGAAAGAGTATCTCGTCTTCTTCAGATGCATGCTAATAAGAGACAGGAAATCGAGGAAGTATTCTCAGGTGATATCGCTGCTGTAGTTGGTTTCAAGAACACAACAACAGGTGACACAATCTGTGACGAGCAGCACCCAGTTATCCTTGAGTCTATGGAATTCCCAGAGCCTGTTATCGAGCTCGCTATCGAGCCTAAGACTAAAGCAGCTCAGCAGAAGATGGGTGAAGCTCTTGCAAAACTTGCAGAAGAAGATCCTACATTCAGAGCTCATACAGATGAAGAGACAGGTCAGACAATCATCGCCGGAATGGGTGAGCTTCACCTTGAGATCATTGTAGACCGTCTTATGAGAGAGTTCGGCGTTGAAGCTAACGTTGGTGCTCCTCAGGTTGCTTACAAGGAAACATTTACAGAGCCAGTTGACCAGGAATACAAGTATGCTAAGCAGTCTGGTGGACGTGGTCAGTACGGACACTGTAAAGTACGTTTCACACCTATGGAAGCAAATGGCGAAGAACTTTACAAGTTTGTTAACTCAGTTACAGGTGGTTCTATTCCTAAGGAATACATCCCATCAGTTGACGCTGGTATCCAGGAAGCTGCTGAAGCCGGTGTTGTTGCTGGATTCCCACTTATCGGATTCCAGGCTGAGTGTTATGACGGTTCTTACCATGAAGTCGATTCTTCAGAAATGGCATTCCACATTGCTGGTTCTCTCTGCTTCAAAGAGGCTATGAAGAAGGCTAACGCAGTTATCCTTGAGCCTATCATGAAGGTAGAAGTTACAATGCCTGAAGAATACATGGGTGATGTAATCGGTGATATCAACTCACGTCGTGGTAGAGTTGAGAGCATGGACGATGTTGGAAACGGAAAGAAAGTTACAGCTTATGTACCACTTTCAGAAATGTTCGGTTATTCAACAGACCTTCGTTCTGCTACACAGGGACGTGGTAACTACTCAATGTTCTTCGAGAAGTATGAACAGGCTCCTAAGAACATCCAGGAGAAGGTAGTTGCTGCTCACGCAAAATAAAAAAATCGGTTGAAAAAACCGTGCTTCTCGGATATACTCAATATGTTCGAGAAGTTTTATAAAAATATTCGAATTAGTTAAAAATTGCTTAAAAGCGTAAATTTATTTTAAGGAGGAAGTTAAGATGGCAAAGGCACATTTTGACAGAACAAAGCCACATTGTAACATCGGTACAATTGGACACGTAGATCACGGTAAGACAACACTTACAGCTGCAATCACAAAGGTTCTTTCTGAGAGAGTAGAAGGAAACGCTGCATCAGCTTTCGATCAGATCGATAAAGCTCCAGAAGAAAGAGAAAGAGGAATCACAATCTCAACAGCTCACGTTGAGTACCAGACAGAAGCTAGACATTACGCTCACGTTGACTGTCCAGGACATGCTGATTATGTAAAGAACATGATCACAGGTGCTGCTCAGATGGACGGTGCTATCCTCGTTGTAGCTGCAACTGATGGTGTTATGGCTCAGACTAAAGAGCACATTCTTCTTGCACGTCAGGTAGGTGTACCTTACATCGTTGTATTCCTTAACAAGTGCGACATGGTTGACGATGCTGAACTTCTTGAGCTCGTAGAGATGGAAGTTACAGAGCAGCTTGAAGAGTACGGCTTCGAAGGATGCCCAATCATCAAGGGATCTGCTTTCCAGGCACTTCAGGATCCTTCAGCTCCAGCTAAGCTTGCTAACGGCGAAGCTCTTGATGGAGACAAGAACTGGGGAGATTGCATCATGGAACTTATGTCAACAGTTGACACATTCATTCCAAACCCAGAAAGAGAAATCGACAAGCCATTCCTTATGCCAGTAGAAGACGTATTCACAATCTCAGGTCGTGGTACAGTTGCTACAGGTAGAGTAGAGCGTGGTCAGCTTCATACATCTGACGAAGTTGAAATCGTTGGTATCAAAGAAGAAGTTAACAAGTCAGTTGTTACAGGTATCGAGATGTTCCGTAAGACTCTTGATTACGCTGAAGCTGGTGATAACATCGGTGCTCTTCTTCGTGGTATCGACAGAGACCAGATCGAAAGAGGACAGGTTATCGCTGCTCCTGGAACAGTAACTTGCCACAGAAAATTCAAGGGTCAGGTTTACGTTCTTACAAAGGATGAAGGTGGACGTCATACACCTTTCTTCAACAACTACCGTCCACAGTTCTACTTCAGAACAACAGATGTTACTGGTGTAGTTAACCTTCCAGCTGGTACAGAAATGTGCATGCCTGGTGATAACGTTGAGATGGAAATCGAACTTATCCACCCAGTAGCTATGGAGCAGGGTCTTACATTCGCTATCCGTGAAGGTGGCCGTACAGTAGGATCAGGACGAGTTACAGAAGTAATCGAGTAATTCCAAGAGAGAACAACTCTTTAAAAATAATAAAAGCAGAGAAACACATTAATGTGTTTCTCTGCTTTTTTATTTTTAAAGCATCGTTGGGCGAACGCCCTTCTTTTTATTTTACAATTCATACTTTGGATACATCTGTGGTAAAATATAAGAGATTATAAACTTTTGAGGGCATATGAATGAAGAACATAATTAAAATATTTAAAGACGATATAAATAATCTCAGAAAGAATTTCTTTGCACTAGTTATAGTGATTGGAATATGTTTCTTACCTGCTTTATATGCATGGTTCAATATCTATTCAAACTGGGATCCGTATGGAAACACTGGGGCTTTGAAGCTAGCGGCAGTTTCTGTTGATAAAGGATACACGGATGATGAAGGAGAGTTTCATAATCAGGGAAAATCTATCATCAACAACTTAAAGGATAATAAGTCGGTAGACTGGCAGTTTGTAAAGACAAAGGAACAGGCTATCGAAGGTGTAAACAAAGGTGAATATTATGCAGCTGTGGTAATAGATGAGGATTTCTCTGAAAGAATGTATAATATCTTCTCTGATAAGAAGCAGAAACCGGCACTTAAATTCTATGAAAATCAGAAGAAGAATCCTGTAGCGACGAAGATTTCTGATACTGTAGTTCAAACCTTGCAGACAAAGATTAATGAGACATTTGTCGAAGTCGTTATGAGTTCTATCTTTAAGAGTTCGCATGATGCATATGATTCAAAAGTCGGTGAAAGTGGTGGAGTGGATGCTATCATAGATAAGCTGAAGAGCACTAGAACTGATTTAAAAAAATATGAAAAAAATCTCGATGAGCTTATAGCTGCAAATGAACAATTCAAGACAAAATTAATCGGTGTTCAGAATGAAATATTAAATACACAGTCAAAGAAGGCTGATATCGATACTAAGATAAATAATGCATCAAAGGCTAATATCGATACTAAGATAGATAATGCTTCGAAAGATGCAATAAACAAAGGTTTGTCTGATGCGGATAAAAAGGAAATCGAGCAGAACCTAAGAGAAGCTGAGAATCAGATTAATGAGATTAAGAGTATATATAATACTGAGATATCACCTGAACTGCAGAAGTCTCTAGCTACACTTCAGAGACAGATTAATGATATGAAGAAACTTCTAAATCAGGTGGATAAGTCTCTGACTTCGACTAATAAGATGCTATCAAATCTCATCAATACTCTTTCAAGGACAAATGAGAGTCTGGTAAAGACGAAGAAAGCTATCAATAGTCTATGTGACAGAATTTCAGAAGCTATCGAGTCTGTAGAGAAAGTATCTTCGGATAAGAAAATAGAAACGTTGATAAATGAACTTGGTGCAGACCCTGAGAGTTATGGAAAGTTCTTCTCACAGCCTGTAAATGTAGAGACAGAAACTATATATCCGGTTTCAAACTATGGTTCAGCCGTTGCTCCGTTCTATTCTACTCTTGCATTCTGGGTAGGCGCTTTGATCCTGACTGCAATTATCAAAGTGAAACCTGATGCAAATAAATATAGTTATTGTACAAATGTAGAGAAGTATTTTGGAAGATACGTACTCTTCTGGGTACTCGGTCAGTTACAGGCAATTGTAATAGTGGCTGGTAATCTTTTTCTGTTAAAGATACAGTGTATTCATCCATGGTTCTTTATGTTGGCGGCATCTGTAACAGCGACGACATTTACCCTACTCATTTACTCACTCGTAGTTACCTGGGGAGATGTCGGAAAAGCAATTTCTGTTGTAGTGGTTGTAATTCAGATAGCAGGAAGTTCGGGTACTTATCCGATCGAATTGTTGCCGGATTTCTTTAAGAAGGTTTATATCTTCTTCCCGTTCCCATATGCGATTAACTCGATTCGTGAGTGTTTGTGCGGGATGTATAAACTCGATTATTGGGGATATTTGCTTCAGCTGTTGATATTTGTAGTTGTAGCACTTGTAATAGGTTTGTTGATTAGAATTCCATTCGAAGAAATCAACCATTATATGGAAGAACGAATGGAAGATACTGAAATGATGTAAGCGATATAAATGGAGAGATGATGAAGCAAACACGAGATTTGGAAAAATTTTATGACAATATTCGCGTATATCAGAATGATTTACATAGAAAGAACCAGAAGAAGATTCGGGTTGGTCTGAAGATAAATATCTTCTTGCCGCTGGTGTTTCTGATAATCAGTTTTATTACACAGAGCAGTAAGCTTGTGTTCCTGGTATTGTGGATAGTTTCACTGTTTGGAATAGCTTTCTATCTGCTATATGTCGAGTTTACCGATGTCAAGTTGCAAAAAAAGATGAATGAATTCGGCATTGATAATGACGATGAGATTCAGTCGCTGATTGGAAATCAGGTGGAGAGAGGTCTGGATGAATTTGATGACAAAATTGGAATCACCAGAAACATTCAGAAGATTATCGCGTCAGATGTGAAGCGCCTTAGTAAGAATGTAGTGGCGTATGTAGTGATTATCGGATTGACGGTAATCCCGTCTTTGTATGCCTGGTTCAATATCTTGTCGAACTGGGATCCATATGGACAGAAGGCAACCAGTCATCTTCAGGTTGCGGTAGTATCCGTCGACAAAGGCGAGAAATTTGGTTCGAAGAAGTTGAATATCGGCAATATGATTATCGATAATCTCAAAGAGAATAAAACTATCGATTGGGTATTTGTTGATACGAAAAAAGAAGCTGTCGACGGAGTTCATGCCGGAGATTATTATGCTGCTTTGGTTATAGATGATAATTTCTCAAAGGATATGGTGAGTTTTCTGAATTCAGAAATCGTAAATCCGAAGATTACTTACTATCAGAATGAGAAGAAGAATGCTATCGCTCCAAAGATTACAGGTAAAGTAAAGACTGCTATTCAGCGAGAAGTCGATGTCGCTTTTATAAATACGATTGCGGATGCTCTAATCCAGACGGGGGACTATCTCGTAACAGAAGATGAGAATGGAAAACATAGTGGCCAGTTGATCGGAAGACTTGAACAGCTGGATAACAATATGAAGACAGTGATCCTCGTATTAGATAGTTATGATTCCGTGATGGAATCTTCTAAATCGCTTATGAGCTCGAGTAAAGATGTAGTTATAAATGTAAATGACTCTCTTTCTATAGCGAAGGTGCTCGCAGAAAGCATGAAAGATGCAATCGTGACAGTGTCACAGTCGACGAATATCTCGAGTGATGTAATTACGAATTATTTAAATGATACCAAAGCAAAGATAGAAGAGCTTAAGGTAGTAGATTTAAAGAATGAGTTGAAAAAATCTCTGGAAGACGGAAGGGCTGCCTTGAATACTTTTTCTGAAAAGGAGCAGAGTGCAAAGGCTTCTTGGGATAGTGTTAAGGGAAATCTGGCCGGAATCGATACAGGAAATGCTACTGTAAATGAGGAGATTCAGAATTCTATCACACAGATTGATGATACTTTTAATCGTTTAGATTCTAGTATTTCGGAATTGAATGCTGTTTTAAATGATCCAAATATGAATCTGGATGAGAAACTGGATCGATTGGAAACTACGGTAAACGGTTTGAAGAACAAGCTGGATGATTTGAAGCAGAAACTGAATGAAAGTGTGGTTCCGAAACTTAATTCAGTATATGCTGATCTCCAGAAATCTATGGATCAGACAGCAAGGATTCTCGGAAATAAAGAAGCTGCTTTTTCAAAAGTTATCGGAAATATCGGAAAGGTTGATACAAAGCTTACTGGTTCTGAGCAGGATTTAAAGAAAGCCAAAGAGGAAGCGGAGAGATTAGAGGAAAAACTTTCGAAGTTAATCGGTGAACTAAAGGGAGTGACAAACGAGGAGCAGTACCAGAAGTTTGTAGGACTTATAAAGAATGATCCGGGATTCCTGGCAGACTTCATTTCAAGCCCGGTAGATGTAACTGAGAAATATATCTATCCGGTTGAAAATAACGGTTCTATGACTGCGCCTTTCTATATCGTTCTCTCTATCTGGGTTGGTGCACTTATTATGTCTACTATTTTAAAGACAGAGGTGCACGATAAATCGAATCTTAAGAATGTAAAGAACTGGCAGTGCTTCGTGGGAAGATTTTTTACAACATATGTGGTAGGACAGATTCAGACGATTATAACTGTATTTGGCGCGCTGTTCTTTGTAGGAATTCAGTGTAAACATCCGGTGTTGATGATGATAGCCTGCTCGTGGACGACATTTGTATTTGATTTGTTATTGTATTCATTTACGTATTCGTTTGGAAATGTGGGAGAAGCGCTTTCTGTTATTCTCATGGTAATTCAGGTTGCTGGCGCGGGCGGAACATTCCCTATAGAAGTCCTACCGCAGGTGTTCCAAAAACTATATACATTTATGCCGTTTAATTATGCGATGAACGCAGTTCGAGAATGTATAGCTGGAAGATATCAGAATGACTATTGGTGGTACTTGCTGACTTTGCTGTTGTACGTCGTGATTGCGGTTGCAATAGGTGTGTTATTGTACTATCCATGTAAGAAGTTAAATGATAAAGTTGAGAAGAGTAAAGATAACTCGGGTATCCTGATTTAATCGAAAGGGAGTATTTATGAAAGAAAAAAATTCCAATGTATTTATACGTGTGCTAAAAGGAATCGGATGTATTCTGCTGGCATTAGTATTGGCTGTAGTGATTCTTTTTTCATATCTAACTGTAACGGAGTATAGACCAAAGTCGAAAGAATCGTTAGATGTGTTAGAGAAAGATGATTATTCGAAGACAGTTTCGCCAGGTGATACACTTACATTGATGACCTGGAATATAGGTTACGGTGCTCTCGGAGATAATGCTGATTTCTTTATGGATGGTGGTAAGGGAGTTCAGACTGCGACCGAAGATCGAGTAAATGAGAATATGAAAGGCATCGAGCAGGGAGTTCGAGACATCAATCCTGATGTTGCCTTCTTTCAGGAAGTAGATGTGAATTCAGCCAGATCTCACAAAGTAGATGAGGCTAAGTATTTGGAAGACGGATTTGATGGATATACGGATACGTTTGCTACGAATTTTAAAGTGCCATTTATTCCATATCCTGTTCCGCCTATCGGGAAAGTAAATGGTGGAATTCTTACGATGACTAAATATGGAATCAAAGATTCAACTCGTGTACAGCTGCCATGTCCTTTTAGTTGGCCATATAGATTAGGAAATCTAAAGAGATGTCTGGCTATAAACAGGGTTCCGGTAGAGGGAACTGATAAGGAATTAGTTCTCGTAAATCTCCACCTTGAAGCTTATGATTCAGGGGAGGGGAAAATCGAGCAGACAAAGATGTTAAAGAGATATTTGCAGGCAGAAGCCGATAGAGGAAATTATGTGATTGCTGCTGGAGATTTTAATCAGATTTTCTCAAACGTAGATGGATCTAAATTCCCTACACTGGAGGGAAAGTGGCAGGCCGGAAAACTGGATGTGAAAGAGTTTAGTTCTGATTGGACATTCTCAATGGATGAAACAAAAGCTAGCTGTCGTTCTCTCGATCAGCCGCTTAAAGGCGCAGATAAGGATAATTTCCAGTATTATATAATCGATGGTTTTATTACTTCAAAGAATGTAGAGGTGAAATCAGTAGAAACAAAAGATTTGAAGTTTAAGAATACTGATCATAATCCGGTTGTTTTGCGTGTTAGTTTAAAATAGCTTCTTTTAAAAACCTCATTCATAAAAATGAATGAGGTTTTTATGAATAGAAAGATTTATGTATTGACATGTAAGGGTAGAAGTTAGTAGAATAATTTAGTTGATTTTTTATTAAGGAGATAAAAATGGCTAAATACGTATTTGTAACAGGTGGAGTTGTTTCAGGTCTGGGAAAGGGAATCACGGCTGCTTCTCTTGGAAGACTATTGAAAGCTCGTGGATATTCTGTAACTATGCAGAAGTTTGATCCATATCTCAATGTGGATCCGGGTACTATGAACCCTATTCAGCATGGTGAAGTATTTGTAACTGATGATGGTACAGAGACTGATCTCGACTTGGGACATTATGAGAGATTTATCGACGAAAGTCTAAACTATAACTCAAATGTAACTAGTGGAAAGGTTTACTGGTCAGTTCTGAACAAAGAACGTCGTGGCGATTACGGCGGAGGTACTGTACAGGTTATCCCTCATATTACAAATGAAATTAAAGGCCGTTTTGATACAGGAAAGTCTGATGTAGTAATTATCGAGGTTGGTGGTACTGTAGGAGATATGGAGTCTCAGCCATTCCTCGAAGCTATCCGTCAGTTTAGACAGGAACAGGGAATTGGAAATACATGTCTCATTCATGTTACATTGATTCCTTACCTCTTTGGTTCAGAAGAACTGAAGACTAAGCCTACACAGATGAGCGTGAGAGAGCTTATGAGAACAGGTATTTATGCCGATGTAATCGTAGCTCGTACTGGTATGGAGTTGGATTCAGACGTAAAGCAGAAGATAGCTCAGTTCTGTAACGTTCCTGCAAACCATGTAATTCAGAACTTAAATGCATCAAGTATTTATGAAGTTCCACTTATGATGGAAGATGAGAAGTTAGCTGATGCTGTCTGTGAGTCTTTAGGACTTGAGTGTCCTGAACCAGACCTTACAGAGTGGAAGACTATGGTAGATAATCTTCTAAACCCAGAGAAGGAAGTAGAGATTGCCCTAGTTGGTAAGTATACAAAACTTCATGATGCATATCTTTCTGTAGTAGAAGCACTATATCATGGTGGTATAGATAAGAGAATCAAGGTTAATATCCGTTGGGTTGAATCAGAGGATGTTGAGAAGAATGGTGTTGAAGAAACACTTAAAGGTATCGATGGATTAATCGTTCCTGGTGGATTTGGATCTCGTGGTACAGAAGGAATGATATCTTCTATTAAATATGCCAGAGAGAATAATATTCCATTCCTCGGAATCTGTCTCGGAATGCAGATGGCTCTCGTAGAATATGCCAGAGATATAGTTGGCTGGAAGGATGCCCATTCTTCTGAACTTAATGCTGAAACTATGCATCCGGTTATCGATCTCATGCCGGAACAGAAGGAAGTAGAGAATCTCGGTGGAACTATGAGACTAGGAGCTTATCCATGTCATTTGGTAGAGGGCACTCTTGCTCATAAGCTTTATGGCACAGACGAGATTTCTGAACGTCATAGACATAGATATGAAGTAAACAACACATTTAGAAGCGAAATTGCAAAGGCAGGACTCGTTTTCTCAGGTCAGTCACCAGATGGTCATATTGTAGAGATGATTGAGCTTGAAGATCATCCATACTTTATCGCTACTCAGGGTCATCCAGAATTTAAGTCACGTCCTAACAGACCACATCCTTTGTTTAAGGGATTGGTTGAGGCATCTGCTGAAAAATAATATATTTTTTTTTTAGGAAGCACTAGAGGGTGCTTCCTTTTTTGTTTACTAATATGTCAGTTGTAAAATAAATAGAAAACGTTAATAATTAGATAAAGTTTAATAAATAGTTTATAATTTTTACAAAAGTTTTGTTTAAAGGGGAAAGATTATGAGAATTAAGGATGCGGTATGGAAAGTTAAAAATTTGATCATAGTTCAAGTGCTATTTTATTTGATTGCGAGTGTTGGTATTGCGTTTATACCGGTTTGTAATAAATATCTGGTTGATGATTTTCAAAGGGGAGCTTTTAAGAACGTATATAGTCTAATTATTGGATATATAGTATGTTATGGAATTTATTTGCTTGCAGGTTGGATATCTGAAAGATTTGTTTGGAAGACTGCTATAGCATTTGAAAACGTATTAAAAAAAGTGTGTTTTGAAAAGTTGACCCAAGTTTCATATCGAGTTTATAAAAGAAAAAAGAATGAAGAATATCTGTCATTATTAACAAATAATATTACAGCAATTGAGCAGGATTATCTGCAGCCTGTATGTTCGCTGATTAAAACTAGTGTAATGATACTGGTATATGCTGTGATAATTTCTGTCTATACTTCTCCTATAATATGCTTATTCTTGTTGGGGTTATCACTTATTGCAGTGTTCAGTCCTAAAATCTATAAGAATAAACTTAAGAAATCCGGTAAAGAATATGTAGATGCAACAGCAGATTATACTAAACATATTTCAGATTTGTTGGCTGGAATTGAATTAGTTAATGGTAATACGAGAAAAGCTTTCTTGAATCAAAATAATGCTATCACAGATGAATTATCACATAAGAGATACAGGTTGGGAAAAGCAAAAACAAATGGAAATACTATTTCAGGTTCGATGATTTGTTTCATTGATATTGGGATATTTATTCTTTGCGTGTATTTATTGAAAGAAGGAAGTATTACCGCCGGTATAGCGGTAGCTGCAATTACATATGGTCAAAGCTTTGCGGATCCTATGCAGGAATTATTATATATCTTCAATATGCTGAATTCTTCAAAAGATATAGTGAAGAATATGGAGCAGTTGATGGAGTTTGAAGATGATACAGTGGAGTCAGTCTCAGGAGATGCTGATTTAAATGTTTGTGATAAGACTGTTGAATTTGAAAATAAAAAACTTGTTTTTAATGGGAAATTTAAACGAAATGAGAAGTATCTATTAGTAGGAGAAAGTGGAAAAGGAAAATCTACATTACTTAATCTGATTTCAAACAGAATCGATGGTATCGATTTCGATTTAAATCCTGAACAGATTTTTTATTTATCTCAAGAGCAACATATATTTAGCGAGGATGTGTTTAATAATATTTCTATCTTTGGAGCATACAGAGATTATAAGACTTATGGGATAGAGGGAATGCCAATCTTTAAGAATATTAAGGATAAATTGGATTGTTCCAATCTAAGTGGTGGAGAGAAGCAGGTTGTTAAATTCTTGAGAATGCTAGCGCAACAAAAAAAGATACTTTTGATAGATGAACCTTTTTCGGCGTTGGATAATGAAGTGTCTAAGAAGCTGTTTCATATCTTAACGGAGATGGATGCAACTATTATTATGGTTACGCATCAGAGTGAATTTGATGAGGCTGATAAAGCAAAGTGGGATGTAGTGAATATTGGGGAGATTTGCACTGAAAAGTAAAAAAATAAAGCGAAATAGTGTAAAATATATGCTTAGGTAGTTTTATATAAAGGAGCATATTATGATAGGCTTAACAGCATCTGAAGCAAAAGCTGAATTAAGAAAAGGGAATGGAAATATACAGTCAGAGAAATCTCAGAAGACTGTTAAAGATATTATCAGAGAGAATACGTTTACGTATTTCAACTTAATATTCCTAGTTATTTCTATATTGTTGATAGTGGCTGGTAGTTTTAATAGTCTGACTTTCCTGCCGGTTATCTTTGCGAATATGATAATTGGTATAGTCCAGGAAATCTATGCTAAGAATGTCTTAGATAAACTTTCTATTATAAATGCGCCAAATATCATATGTTTGAGAGATGGTACAGAAACTAGAGTAAAGGTGGAGGAACTCGTATGTAGAGATGTTATCGTTCTGCATTCTGGAGATCAGATACCTGCAGATGCCCGAGTTATAGATGGGCAGGTATATGTAAATGAAGCTTTACTTACAGGTGAGTCTGATGAGATTGAGAAGAATCCAGAAGATGAACTTATGTCAGGAAGTTTCGTAGTTTCTGGGACTTGTCGTGCAGAGCTTATTAGAGTAGGAAAAAATTCGTACATAAATAAGCTGATGCAGGAAGCAAAAGCTCTTCCACAAGGTGAGCAGTCTGAGATGGTTCGTTCGATAGATAATCTCGTAGGTTTCATGGGTATACTTCTCATTCCTATAGGTGTGACTCTGTTTGTTCAGGCATACTATTTTAAAGGGACTGCTTTTTCCTCAAGCGTTACATCTATGGTGGCAGCAGTAATCGGTATGATTCCGGAAGGATTGTATCTGCTGGTTAGTGTGACACTAGCGATGAGTGCAGTGAGACTCGCGGCGAGACAGGTTATGCTCCATAATATGAAGAGCATTGAGTCGCTCGCCAGAGTAGATGTACTTTGTGTGGACAAGACGGGAACCATTACGGATACAAAGATGCTCGTCTGCGACGTAATAAGTCCTGAAGATACAAATGAATATGATCTGTTCCAGGTTACAGAGACAGAGGTGGACGATAGGGAGTTAGAAGGAGCTCATAAGTCAAAGCTTCCGAAGAAACCAGCTGAAACTGAGAAACTTATGCATATTACAGAGGAACAGAAGGTTAGAATCGGTTCATACCTTAGAGCTCTTAGTGATGATAATCTCACTATGGTGGCTATGCGTGAATTCTTTGAAGAGAATGCTGTATATAGAGCTTTGAATGGAATGAATTTTTCCTCAAAATATAAATTCTCCAGTGTACAGTTTGAAGATGGTACATACGTATTTGGAGCACCGGATATATTACTTAGAGCGTGTGGTCGGGATTATTCAGATCTCGTAAATAACTATGCAAACAGAGGATATAGAGTATTGCTCTTTGCGAGATATGGAATAGGGAGTACTCCGGTTCCGGCGGATGGGCGTTTGATTCAGGAGGTTATTCCAGAATTCTTTGTATTGCTTCAGAATCCTGTTAGAGAAAATGCGAAGAGAACTTTTTCTTACTTTAAGAAGCAGGGAGTTACGATAAAAGTAATCTCTGGAGATAATCCTAGGACAGTTTCCGAGGTAAGTAAGCAGGCGAACATCGATGGTGCGGAAAAATACGTCGATGCATCTACATTAAAGACAAAGAATGACATATTAAATGCGGTTCGTGAATATACGGTATTCGGACGAGTTACACCGGAACAGAAACGTTTGATAGTAAAAGCTTTGAAATTTGACGGTCATACGGTTGCGATGACAGGAGATGGTGTAAACGATATTCTCGCTATGAAAGATGCTGATTGCTCTATCGCTATGGCTTCAGGTTCGGATGCAGCAGTTCAGTCATCACAGGTTGTGTTATTGGATTCTGATTTTTCGCATTTGCCACAGATTGTTAGCGAGGGACGTAGGGTTATCAACAATATTCAGAGATCAGCAAGTTTGTTCCTTGTAAAAAATATTTTTTCACTACTTCTCGCAGTCTTTGCGATAGTATCGATTATGAGTTATCCGCTGAAACCGGCTCAGATTACATTAATCAGTGCGTTTAATATCGGAATCCCGGCATTTTTCCTGGCTCTAGAACCTTCGCATCAGAGGATTCAGGGTAGATTCCTGCGAAAGGTTTTGATAAAAAGTTTGCCGGCAGCGCTTACAGATTTCTTTGCCATCGCTGCACTCGTTGTATTCGGAAAAGTGTTTAATGTTAATGTGACAGATGTATCTGTAGCTGCAACTTTCTTGTTAGCCATAGTAGGATTTATCATTCTACTTAAGATTGCATCTCCGCTAAATGTATATAGAAGCGTAGTAATAGTTGGATGTATGATAGGTCTAGGATTGACAGCTTATTATTTGAATTCACTATTTGAGATAGAATTTATTTCTACACGTTGTATGATGCTTTTTACACTATTTGCTATTGCAACGGAGCCGTTTATGCGATATCTTACTATGATAGGTGATTGGTTGGAAGAAAAAGAGAACAATCGCCTTAATAAAGTGAAGAAACAAAGTTTTAAAACAGATAAATTGTAAATGGAGGACAAATGTTATGGCACAGACTATTGAATTTAGATACGATACACAGCTTCTGCTCGAGCCTGTAGATGATGAGGAACTCGATGTAGATGAAATCCGTGATTATATCGCAGATAATTTCATCGGTGATGAGCTTCTCTGTGTAGGAGATGAGGATCTTATCAAACTTCATTTCCATACAAACAAACCTTGGCTAGTACTTGAGTATTGCGCTTCAAAAGGTGAAATCTACGATATTGTTGTAGAGGACATGGATAGACAGACTAGAGGTCTTCAGGGCTAATGCAGGATAGAGTTAGACGTGTTATTCCTAAAATAGGAATAGTGTTATTTAGTATATTTTTTGCATTTGAATTGGTAGTACTGTTATACAGTGCTACCTTTTATAAAGCCGATAGAAAAGCTATTAAGGTATCTCAGATGAAGAATGTGAGTTGTGAGGGCTCCTATTATTTGCTAAAGCCTGACGAAGATAAGGATACTCATCAGGGAATCATATTCTATCCGGGCGGAAAGGTAGAGGTCAGAGGATATCTGCCGATGGCAGAAAAAATGGCCGAAAGGGGTTATACGGTTGCCTTATGCAGAATGCCGTTTAACCTAGCTTTTTTCGATATGAATGCGTACAAAGCGCCTGTTGCAAACGTAAAAGGTGTCGATGAATGGTATATGATGGGCCATTCACTTGGCGGTGTCGCGGCAGGAACTTGTTTCAATAATCACATCTCAGATTTCGAAGGATTGATACTTCTCGGATCTTATCCTTTGAAGTCGAAAGAGCCTGAGAACACACTGGTTATCTATGGAACGCAGGATCTAAACATGAAGACTGATAAGATTCATCCAAAGAATGAAGTCTTAAAGCTTGAAGGCGGCAACCATGCTCAGTTTGGAAATTATGGTATTCAAGCTGGTGATGGAAAGGCGACGATGAGTCGTGAGATGCAGCAGAATTTAGCTGCAGATAGAATTGTAGATTTTATAAATAGAGGGAAATAGTTTTGGAAATATTTGGTGTACGTTTACTTGTAATATTAGGGGTGTATTTAGTACTTACTTTTTTGCTTACATTGTTCATGATCGTGAAGATGTATGTAGTGGCGTTTAGAGCTAATGATAAGAAGAAAGGCAAAGAACGTCGTATTGAATTAATCCGCGAGGGCAGATGGATGCAGATGCCTCTGTATTCTATGGAGGAGTGCGCGTATAACAAACATCTTTCCTACGTACGTATTACAGTTTTTAAGAATGATAAAGTAAAGAATGGTAAATGTGCAATCGTACTTCCAGGTGGTGGTTATGCTCATACTATCAAAGATGCGGAGGGCTATGCTATAGCTGCACATCTAAACGATATGGGCATTACAGCTATAGTGTTAGAGTATAGAGCAGGACTTCACTGTTCTGATCACGCACCTATGCAGGATCTCGCCAGAACTGTTCAGTATATGTTTGAACATAAGGACGAACTTGAAATCGATCCTACGGATTATGCTTTGGTTGGATTCTCGGCTGGAGGAAACCTCGCTGGAATCTTTGGATCTAAGATATATGGATATGAAAAATATGGTGTCGAGAAACCGGGTTGCCTGATACTGGGTTATCCTTGGACAAATATAAACCATTGGATGGATCATCCGTACTGGAACATCTGGGATGGACTTATAGGTGTTTGGTTCTCTGAACGTGGAAATCTGTTTATGTTTGGCTGGACACCTACCAGTGAGCAGAGAGAATCTCTCTGTGTTCAGAACTGGATAGATGATGACTTCCCGAAGACATATATGTTTACAGGTGATGATGACATCATCGTTCGTTCCGGATCACATACAGATGTTCTCGCAAAAGCTTTTAAGAAACACAATATTCCTTATAAATATCAGCAATTCTACCGTGTACCGCATGGAGTTGGAATCGGTAAAGGTACAAATGCTGAAGGATGGCTTGAAGAAGCTGTTCAGTATTGGGAGAATTAGCGTAAATTAAAGAAATAATGAATTTTATGAACCACTAGGAAGTGATTGCTTTCTGGTGGTTTTTTATAAGATAGAACATACAGACAAAAGTTTATAATTTTGGCCTAGAATGCTATGGACATAAACTTATGAAAAGATAATATTTAAGTATATAGATTAGAAGTTAAATTGCCTTGCTATTATAGAAAGGAGTGTAAGTGGCAAGAGGGGTTCAAAGAAGTATGTTCATTAATGATAGGAGGGTTAAATGAAATTAAGAAGAATTGTGACCTTGGTGCTGATGTGTGTTATCTTTGCAGGGGCTCTACCAAGTATAGTTAATGCAAAAGAGATTTCAACTAAATCAAGCTGTTCACTTAGTCCTGAGATAAGGATTAAAGAGGTGGTTAATGTTGAAGTAATAGATGGGGAAATCTATATTAATGTTATAGAGGAGGAGCCATTTAAAACAGATGGAATGGGATATGGACCTTGTCCTGCGCCTTATAAGTATGTGACTAAAAAGGCTAGTAGAAAAGACTTGATGGATATGTATGATAAAGAAAAAAATGATGCAGCAATCGCTTCTGCATTATTAGGATACTTGTTAAAACCAGTTGATAACCCGATATTTGAGGCACTTCAATCACTGGTTAATTTTGAAAACAAGCAGGTAACAAATGAACTTAGAAAAGCAATTGTTAGTAATAAGAATAGTTTTACTGTTAAATCTAAGTTTAAATGTGTACAAGGAGATAAAGGCTCTCCTAGAGGCGTGATACATACATATAAGCTGGAATCTATAAGTATTAAGTAGGTAAAGATATGAAGTATAAGAGATTATTGATGGTCTTACCATTTATTGTAGTGTTTTTGATATTAAGCATTACAGTAGAAATGAATGTTATTGCAACTTATTCAGTTGTTATTCTTGTTAATAGAGTATTGATACAGGTAATCGGATTACTTTGTCTGCTTGTACTTATCCCGAAGATTAATTGGAAATGGCTAATACTTATGACTTTGAATGCTTTGAGTATAGTATCTGTGACACTGTATGAGAAAGATATTGCTCGTAATTGTTTTAGAAAGAATGAAGTCTTCCATGGTGTTTATTTTGGGTTATTAGAAGGGACAATTGCTTTCGTTGTAATTGTATGTGTCGTTTATCAGTTATATTGCTTAGCAAAACAAGATAATAAAGCGAAAAGTTATTCAAATTGTTGATGTAAAAAAGTTTGGTTACGCTACTTAAGCTCTCTATATTAATGTTATATAGAGAGCTTTTTGTTTGTCTTGTAAGAATAAAATCATAGCTGTATAATGTTTGATAAGGATATAACATACTAATGAGTTATGATTCTAGAAGAATAAAGGGGAAGATTATGAGCATTCGGGATGCGGGGAAATACTTGAAATGGTCACGTCAAAATGCTGGATTGACTCAAGAGGAACTGTCGAGTGGGATATGTTCCAGTTCGACTTTAAGTAATATAGAGAATAATAAAATCAAGGTAAGATCTAAAACGTTTGATCTATTGTGTAAAAAATTAGGCACAAGTGAAACTAAGTTCCCAAGTTTTAATTCTGAAAATGAATTCTATGATTGTTTAAAACTAAATAATGCGAGATATTATCTTTCGATAGGTGATTATTATAAAGTGTCGAAAGAACTTTTGTCATGCACTTTTTTAGGAAATGAACGTGCGGATATCCAAGCGGAGTATGTGTTTTTGATATATGTTTTATGTGTGGCTTCGCGTGGACATGATTCTGATACAGAGAAGCTGATTAACAAGAGCTTTGCTTTATTAGAGTTAGATAAAAAAAGGCCGGTTTATTTTGCGTCAGTCCTAGAGTATGAAATATATATGTATGCAAATATGCATATGAGAAATTATGAAGAGGTTAATTCGCTTCTTAGATATGTTAAAGATTCCCCTATTACATCATGTGAACGTGAGTATTTAAAGATGATGATTTATGCATGTATATCATATATTTATCGTATGAAAGGAGAAATGGAAAAAGCGAAACAGACAGCGCTTAATTCAATAGAGTTGGCGTTTGAGAATAAGTGCTATGTTTTAGTGCTTGATTTATATAAATCAGTTTTTGATAACAAGGATGTTTTGTATCGCTATTTTGATATACAGAGTGTTTTTGGGGCGCAAACTCCAATAGTTGATGATGATCTTTTGATATTGAAAGAAAGAGCTTATCGTATTGATTTTCTAAAAAGTACATCACAATCTAAATTTGTTTTTGGCGTTAAGGAGATTTTGAAATATGCTAGGAATCATTGTATAGGGGGAAAACAAAATATTCATACAGGGTTATGTACTGAAAATGCGTATAGAAAGTATTTATCAGGGGCAGTACTTCCGAGTATAGATATGTTTGGTGCTTTAATGGAAAGAAGTGGCTTTTCGTTGGATGCATTAGTTTTGTGGAATACAAAACTTGATAATAAAAAATGTAATCTGGTTGAATTAGGACAAGGATTAGGTGGAGAAAAGGATTTAAGTAAAATAATATCTGATTTAAAAGGATTACTGTCTATGACTTTGCCAGATGAATTTTGGAAGGATTTATATTGCTATAGATTATCTATAGAAGAATTAATGATATTAAAAGAAATTGGAAATACTTACGTTAAAATGCATGAATATAACGCTGCTAAAAGAATCTATTTGTTTGAAATAGGATACCTAAGAACGAAGGTGGAAGATGCGTATATATTGTCTTTGATTTTTCCGGATACATTTCTTAAGTATATAGAATTGCTGTATGAAATTGGAGAATATAAGCAAATAATAGGGTTGCTGAAATCGAGAAAATGTGGGGAGTTTCTTTTTGATTTGGAAAAGGCCGTTTCGATAATTAAATATTATGATTTGTCTTGTGATAAAGTAGGAGAAAAACATGCTTTTACAAAACAGATTGTAGAGGATTTTGAGACTGTAACTGAGATGATAAAATGAATGTTATTGCAACTTATTCAAATTGTTGATGTAAAAAAGTTCTCTATATCATAAGATATAGAGAACTTTTTTATTGTAGTAAGATGTTAATTAAAAGCTTTTTGCTAAATTACAAATCAATTCGACGCATCTATCTTCTCCAAGTTTTCCACTATCGATGGAAAGGTCATAGTTCTGATAATGTCCCCAAGTCTGATCTGTATAGTATTTGTAATACGTTTTTCTCTGTTTATCTTTTTTGAGAATACGTTTTTCGATAGCGACATCTTTGATATCGCCATAACGGTCGAGAACTCTTTTTTTTCTGCTTTCGATGTCTGCGTGAATTAGGATGTTTATACAAGGAATCCCTTCCTGAGTTAAAATATAATCAGAACATCTACCTACGATTACGCATGGACCTTTTTTTGCTTCTTCAATGATGATTTTTCTTTGTGAGAGATAGATTTCGTCCTGTGGTGACTGGAAATACATCGTGCTGGCAGCAGAAATATTGAACCACATATTTGCACCGGTAGAACTCTCACCCTGCTCTTCGATGATTTCGTTACAGTAGCCAGAATCTTTTGATGCTTTATCTATGATTTCACCATCGAGAAAAGGAATTCCGAGTTTCTGTGCTACCTTCTGTGCGATAGAGTGTCCGCCGCTTCCAAATTCTCGATTGATAGTAATTACAGGAATCATAATAACCTCCTTTGTAAGTCCCCTAATGTTGCCTTAATTAATTATAGCATTTTTGTGATAAAATGGTTAGGTCTCATTTCGGTTATGGGACAGATCAGATTGATAAAGGTGTTTAGAATATGAAGACTAATTATATAAGAATGTCAAAGTCGATCTATTATGATGAGGTTGATGTAGACTGTTCAGATATTTCGGGAACGAACTGTTATTGTGATGATGTTGCTATGGAAAAAATAGAGGAAAGGCTTATCGACGTGCCTCTATGCGGAATTCACTATATAGATTCAGGTAATTATCATTATATGACTTTACCGTTTCTGCGTAGGGTAGATGAAGATTTTGCCCTCGTCGTGTTTGATAATCACACAGATTATCAGGAAGTAGCCTTTGGTGGGTTGACATCATGTGGAGCGTGGATCAGAGAGGCTGTCGATACTATTCCTAGATTGAAACAGGTTGTCTTGATTGGTGCTGAGGCAGCAGCATGTGAGGAAACTGAATTTGATAATAGAGTTTTCTGGCTGGGATGGAATCAGAACGGGGAGTTTGTGGATTCTGAAGGAACTGTTATAGAGCGTGCGGAATTAGCGGAGTTTGTGAGAAGCAAGTTAGAACCTGGACTTCCGGTATATGTTTCGATAGATAAGGATGTATTGGCTGAAGAAGAATGTAAAGCGGATTGGTCACAGGGGATTATGTCCCTGGCAGATTTACGGGTTGCACTGTCTTTTTTTAAAGAAAAAAACATACTCGGGGTTGATGTTTGCGGCGGTCCGGATGATTTAGAAGATTATGAAGGAAATGAATCAAATCGTGAGGTTGATGAGGTAATTAAGGAAATATTTCGCGGTTGATTTTTTCGGTTAATGTTTTATACTGACTTTTGTCGGAAACTTTAGTTGAGTTAGAGATTGATTAGAGGGGTTTGTTATGACAAATATGGAAACTATGCGCTCTCGATATCTACATCGATTGTCACAGATTTTTCCTAATATAGCATCAGCGTCGACTGAAATTATTAATTTATCATCTATTTTGAATCTTCCTAAGGGAACAGAGCATTTCATAACGGACATTCATGGAGAGTATGAGGCTTTCCTGCATGTTTTAAAGAATGGCTCTGGTTCGGTTCGAATCAAGGTTACGGAGCTGTTTGGAAAGACTCTCTCGGATGATGAGATTCGTGAGCTCTGCACTTTGATTTATTATCCTACAGAGAAAATTGATTTAGTTGCAAAGTCAAAGACTAAAGAGGAAATGGAGAAGTGGTATCGCATAATGCTGTACCGCTTGATAACTGTATGTAAATATACAGCCAGCAAATATACCCGTTCAAAGGTCAGAAAGGCGATGCCGCCTGATTTTGCATATGTAATTGATGAACTGATTACTGAGAGAAGTGATAGTTCGAACAAGGAAGCGTACTACGAGGAGATTATCAATACCATCATTCGTACAGGACAGGCGGATAGGCTGATTGTGGCGCTTTCACATCTGATTCCGAGGTTGACTGTGGATCATCTACATGTTCTCGGTGATATCTATGATAGAGGTAGCGGTGCGCCGGATATTATGGACAAGCTTATGGAGCATCATAATCTGGATATCCAGTGGGGAAATCACGATATGGTCTGGATGGGAGCGTCCATAGGTCAGCCACTGTGTATCGCAAATGTAATTCGTGTTTCTGCGCGTTATGGAAATCTCGATACGATAGAAGATAATTATGGAATAAACCTATTGCCACTTGCTTCGTTCGCGGAAAAGGTTTATGGGGATGATCCTTGTGATTGTTTCGTTATCAAAGATATGGAGAATTCCTACGATACAGATATCACTATGAATATGAAGATTCATAAGGCTATTTCTGTTATTCAGTTTAAATTGCAGGGGCAGTTTGCGCTTGAGCATCCTGACTGGAGTTCGTCTGAGGATAGAGCTGTATTTAATCGTGTAGATTTCGAAAGAGGTATTTTTTTCGAAGATGGAAAAGAGTACAAGATGCTCGATATGAACTTCCCTACGGTTGATCCTGAGGATCCAAATAGATTGACTCCGGAAGAGGAGGATGTGATGAATCGGTTGGTGGCTGGGTTTACCCGTTGCAAGCGTTTGAAGGAGCATATGAATTTCCTGCTGAGTCATGGTTCACTGTACAAGGTTATAAATGGAAATTTGTTATATCACGGTTGTATGCCGTTGAATAAAGATGGCTCATTTCGTGAGGTAACGCTATGGGGTGAGACTTTGTCAGGACGTGCGCTATATGACAAGCTGGATTATTATGTGCGTCGAGCTTTTCTGGCTAGAAAGGCTGAAAATCGTGAACGCGCAAAAGATATCCTGTGGTGGATTTGGACAGATATGGATTCACCGCTGTTTGGCAAATATAGGATGGCGACATTTGAACGTTATTTCCTGGCTGATGTTGCCAGCCATAAGGAGAAGAAGAATCCTTACTATTCACTACTGAATAATGAGCATGTAGTTGAACAAATTCTACATGAGTTTGATCTCTATGAGAATGCTCATATCGTGAATGGTCACGTACCTGTGAAGCGCGAGGAAGAACCTGTTCATTGTCATGGAAAGCTCTTGATAATCGATGGGGGATTTTCGAGGGCTTATCAGAGAGAGACAGGAATCGCGGGTTATACGTTGACTTATAATTCGTGGGGGCTTCGTCTGGTGTCGCATGAGAAGTTTACTTCGACGGAGGATGCAATCAATCGTGATTCAGATATTCACTCTAGTGACATGTGGATTGAGAAATATCCAGAACAGTTGACTGTGCGAGATACTGATACTGGTCGCGCGATTCAGGAAGAGATAGATGAGTTATATGAGCTTCTGGGCGCGTATAGACATGGAGAGATTGTAGAGAAGTAGGAAGCTGTGGAATGTTGGCTTGTGTAGGGCATGTTAGGCGCCTGGAATACGGGAAATTTGATGGATTGAGTGTGATTTCCGTATTGTGCGGAGCTGACTTAATTTGTGTGGAGGCTTAGAATACGGGAGATTATAGATTTGAATAGAAATTTACGTATTTACTAGAAAAGCAAGTGTTCGCTACGCTCACAGAGTGGACTTTGTTTCCAAGATTTAATCGAGAATCCAGCTTATGTGCGTGCACAAAGTGATATATATGTTTGCTTGTTTGATTACAAGCATCTAGAAATAATCCTGTCAAGGACGGGGCCTTCGGTGGCTTCGCCATCCTTGACAGGATTATTTCTTAGATGCATTTGGGTAATCAAGCAAACATATAGGATACCCTCTGCGGCGCCAGCCGCACTTAATTAATCAGATTTGGGGTATGCAAGGGTAGGTTTGGGCGTGGAATGTGATTCTTGATTTTTATTGAGGTTCACATGATTTTGGCTTTGATTGGGATTTGCTGGGAGAGGGCAAGTTATGTGATTTGTTAGATTTGGGACGGCTCACATGATGGATTTTGAGGGGAATCATGTGAAAGGGGCTTTAGGAGAGAGGTCACATGATATTTGAGAGGACTGATTCATGTGAAAGGAAAATAACTTGCTATTTCACATGAAAGTTTGATGGGGGATTTCATGTGAGATGGAGATTTTGGGAGAGGTCACATGATTTGGAGTAGAGCGTTTTGATGTGAAAGCAAGAAAATGAGAAGGTTCACATGCTTTGGTGAGTGGGAAGTGCATGTGAAAGGTGAGAAATGTAGAGAGTCACATGAAATGGGTGTTTTGGGAAGTATGTGAAAGTTTGATTTTGAAGAAGTTCACATGAAATGGGTTTTGGGAGGTGCATGTGAAAGTAAGAATTTTGTCGATTTCACATGATTTTGAAAATCCGGGTTATGTGATTCTTGATTTTTATTGAGGTTCACATGATTTTGGCTTTGAGAGAGATTTGCTGGGATAGAGCAAGTTATGTGAGTTGTAAGATTTGAGGGGATTCACATGATTTTTGGATTGATTGGGATTTGCTGGGAGAGGGCAAGTTATGTGAGTTGTTAGATTTGGGACGGTTCACATGATGGATTTTGAGGGGGAATCATGTGAAAGGGGCTTTAGGAGAGAGGTCACATGATATTTGCGAGGACTGATTCATGTGAAAGGAAAATAACTTGCTATTTCACATGAAAGATTTAAGGGGATTTCATGTGAGATGGAGATTTGGGGAGAGGACACATGATTTGGAGTAGAGCGTTTTGATGTGAAAGCAAGAAAATGAGAAGGTTCACATGCTTTGGTGAGTGGGAAGTGTATGTGAAAGTTTGATTTTGAAGAAGTTCACATGAAAAGGGTGTATGGGAATGCATGTGAGAGGAGGAAAATGAAGAGGTTCACATGAAAAGGGTGTTTGGGAATGCATGTGAGAGGAGGAAAATGAAGAGGTTCACATGAAATGGGGTTTGGAAAGTGCATGTGAAGGGAGAAAAATGAAGAACTTCACATGAAATAGGGATTTGGAGGTGCATGTGAAGGGTGAGAAATGTAGAGATTCACATGATTCTGGGGGGTGAGGACGGGCTAGAGATGAGAAAATTTGAAGAATTCAGTGCAATTCTACTCCAAAAAAGCTATAGTATATTAGGTATATTATGAAATAGAAGAGGAATAACTACATGGATATTGCAGCAAAAATCGCAGAAGAATTAGAAATCAAGAAATGGCAGGCTGAGGCCGCTATTACACTTATAGACGAGGGGAATACTATCCCTTTTATCGCTAGATATAGAAAAGAAAAAACAGGAGAGCTTCATGACGATGTTCTAAGAACTCTCGGAGAGAGACTTACATATCTTAGAAATCTCGAAGATATGAAAGCGAAGGTTCTTTCTTCTATCGAAGAACAGGGAAAGCTTACACCAGAACTTAAGAAGGCAATCGAAGAGGCACAGACTCAGGTTGCTATCGATGATTTGTATCGCCCTTATAAGAAAAAGAGAAGAACTCGCGCGATGATCGCGAAGGAGAAGGGATTAGAGCCACTCGCAAATATTATTGCTCTTCAGATGACAGACAAATCTCTCGCAGACCTTGCTATGGAATATGTTTCTGAAGAGAAGGAAGTACCTACTGTTATGGATGCACTTAATGGCGCAAAAGATATCATAGCTGAAAGTATTTCTGATAATGCTGATTATAGAACTCATATCAGAGAGCTTACTGTAAAAAAAGGCAATGTTGAATCTGTCGCAAAGGATAAAGATGCGAAGTCTGTATATGAGAATTATTATGAATTCTCAGAGCCTGTTGCAAAGATTGCCGGATTTAGAGTTCTCGCTCTGAATCGAGGAGAGAAGGAAAAGTTCCTTCAGGTTAAAATCAATGCTCCGGTAGATGACATCATTAATTATCTGGAGAAGAATGTGATTGTAAAAAACAATCCTAATACTACAGAAGTTTTAAAGGAAGCTATCGCAGACAGTTATGACAGACTTATCGCTCCTTCTATCGAGCGAGAGGTTAGAAATATGCTTACTGAGAATGCTGAGGATAAGGCTATAGATGTGTTTAAGAAGAATCTCTCAGGTCTTCTAATGCAGCCACCTATCGCAGGTCTGACTGTGCTCGGATGGGATCCTGCTTTTAGAACGGGATGTAAGCTTTCTGTAGTAGACCCAACAGGAAAAGTTCTCGATACAGCAGTTATCTTCCCAACAGCTCCAACAAATGAGCAGAAGATAAAAGCTGCAAAGACTAAGTTCCTGTCTCTGATAAAGAAGCACAATATTGATTTGGTGTCTTTAGGAAACGGAACTGCTTCCAGGGAATCAGAACAGCTTATCTCTGAGTGGATTAAAGAAGCTGATCATAAGGTTTCATACCTTATCACAAATGAAGCAGGAGCATCTGTTTACTCTGCTTCAGCTCTCGCTACAGAAGAGTTCCCTGAGTTTGATGTAGGACAGAGAAGTGCTACTTCTATGGCGCGTCGAGTACAGGATCCTCTCGCAGAGTTGGTAAAGATCGACCCTAAGTCTTTGGGTGTAGGTCAGTATCAGCATGATATGAATCAGAAGAAATTGAATGAAGCACTTTCTGGTATCGTAGAGTCCTGCGTAAACAATGTAGGTGTAGATTTGAATACTGCCTCATTCTCACTTCTCGAGTACGTATCAGGTATCACAAAGACTACCGCGAAGAATATCGTAGCTTATAGAGAAGAAAATGGTACATTCAAAAACAGAAAGGAACTTCTCAAAGTTCCAAAGATGGGACCAAAGGCGTATGAACAGTGCGCAGGTTTCCTAAGAATCAGAGATGGTGAAAATGCGCTCGATGCTACAGGAATCCATCCGGAAAGCTACGATGCCGCAACTGTAATCCTTAAGGATTTAGGCATTACGGAAAAAGAAATTGGAACTGCTATCACAGGTCTGCCTGATTTCAAAAATAAACTAAAGAAGGAAGGTTCAAAGGAGAATGCTGAGAAACTCGGTGTAGGTGAACTTACTTTGAAAGATATCCTGAAGGAAATCGTAAAACCTGGACGTGACCCTAGAGAGGAACTTCCTAAACCGGTACTTCGTTCAGATGTACTTTCAATGGAAGATTTGAAGAGTGGCATGATTCTCAAAGGAACGGTTAGAAACGTAGTAGACTTTGGAGCGTTTGTAGATATAGGTGTTCACGAAGATGGACTCGTTCATGTATCAAAACTTACTGATAAGAAGTTTGTAAAGGATCCAACAGAAGTAGTAAGTGTAGGCGATGTAGTAGAAGTAAAGGTTCTCGATGTGGATAAAGAAAGAGGAAGAATCGCCCTTACTATGATACTTTAATTCATTTAAAGTAAGTTTAAGGTGAATAAAATATACTATGTAATGGGAAATACATAGTGTATAATCAGAAAAATTATTTTAAATTAAGGAGCTCAATTTGAGTTTGGAAGAATCAAAGACAAGCATCTATGGAGATAAATATCCAGAGATGGAAAAGGTAATGATGAAAGCCTGTGAAATCATAAATGGCTTCAGAAAGGAAGAAGAGGAAGCCACTGGTGAAGATCCAGTGGAGCACCTCTCCTATAGAATCAAAACAGAGGAGAGTATGCGTGAAAAATGTCGTCGCAGAAATCTCGAAGAGAATGAGAGAAGTGCTCTAAAGGTTCTCACAGATGCTATAGGAATCCGAATAGTATGTCCTTTTAGAAGTGATGTTTATCTGTTAAAGGACAAGATAGAACAATCCGGTGCTTTTGAAATCGTAGAACAGAAAGATTATATAAAGCACGCTAAAGAGAACGGCTATCGTAGTTTCCATATGATAGTTAGATTTGAAGGCTTTTTTATCGAGATACAGCTTAGAACTATCTCAATGGATACCTGGGCAGCACTCGAACATCAGATGAAGTATAAGAAACAGGTGAACGGTAATCTGGAACTTATTTCATCAGAACTGAAAAGATGTGCGGATAGCCTGGCATCGACTGATATTTCGATGCAAACTTTAAGAGATTTGATTCGCCAGATGGAGGACATCGAATCTTAGAGGAGAAAAATATATGAAGATATTGCTTGCAGAAGATACTAAAGATTTAAATCAGGTTGAAACTGCCGTGTTGACCCGTGAAGGATATGAAGTCGTTTCGTGTCTGGATGGTGATGAGGCATATGAGAGAGCACAGAATGAAAAGTTTGATATGTTTATTCTGGATATCATGATGCCTGGCAAGAGTGGTTTGGAAATATTGAAAGACATCAGAAGTCGTGATGAGGAAACACCAATCATGCTTCTGACTGCAAAAGGCGAAGTAGACGATAGGGTCAATGGACTCGACAGCGGTGCAAACGACTATATGGTGAAACCTTTTTCTATTAAAGAGTTTCTGGCCAGAGTTCGTGTTTATGAGAGAAGCAGCTCCGCTGAAAAAGAAAAATTCATAGAATACAAGGATTTAAAGCTTTCCACTGAGGATTACTCTATAGCTTCTTTTGATTCAGTTGGACTTAGCAGCAAAGAATTCATGCTTATGAAACTGCTTATAAAGAATGCTCCGAGAGAAGTAAGTACTAAATATATCCTCGATTCTGTCTGGGAAGATGATGAGAATGCAGATGAAGAAACAGTTTGGCTCTATATTTCATATCTAAAGAGCAAACTGGAATGCATATCTTCGAGAGTAACTATTGAAGGTGAAAAAGGTCAGAAATTTAAACTTGTAGAGGAATAGTCTATGGGAACCGAGCGTATTAATAAACTTCGACAAAGATTCATAGTGGCTGCGATGGCTTCTTTTGCCATTATTATCCTGCTGGTTGGGTTAGGAATTAACTTTACGATAGTGGGATTAAACAGAGCGCAGATAAAGAAGACTCTAGATCATATTATCAGTTCAGAATCTATAAACAAAATAGATGATTCGAGGCAGGACTTAAACGAAGGTAGTTTTTTTCAGTATAATCCCTTTAATATTCAGTTGATGACGAATGTCCAGTATTACAAGGTTGTAGTCTCCGGGAAAAAAGTGGTTATCGAGAACACCAATATGTTTGCAGAGTCGGAAGGTGATATTGCGCTGTCTGCGCAGGAGATTCTCAAGCTTAGTCAGGACTTCGGTGTAAACGGGGTGTATTGCTATGAAAAAGTAAAGAAGAAAAACGGCGATGTCGTTATCGCGACGGTAAACTACATGGAGACGCTGAATAACTGCAGGAGACTTATGTATCTCACGGTTATATTTGGCTTGTTTATTCTGATCGTACTGTATTTCCTGGTGCGACATTTTTCGTACATGGCTATCAGGCCAGAGGTGGAATCCGACAGACGACAAAAAGAATTTATCACGAATGCTTCTCATGAATTAAAGACTCCGCTGGCGGTTATTAAAGCTGATGCGGAATATCTGGAAATTTTAAATGGTGAAAATGAGTGGACGAAGGCTATCATGAACCAGACGGATCGTATGAACGGCCTCATACAGAATCTGGTTATGATTGCAAAGAGTGATGAAGCTGAGGCGGAAGCTATTACGGATGTAAATGTTTCTAAGGTCATCAGCGAAATCATCGAACCTTTTATGGGATTGGCTGAGAGAGAAAAAAAGACTGTAAAGATGCATGTGGACAGCAATGTTATCTTTAGATTTGAAGCTAATCAGATTAGAATGCTTACCTCGATTCTGGTTGATAATGCAATTAAGTATTGCGATGACGAGGGAAGTATAGTGATTTATCTATCACAGAAGAAACCGTATAGACCGGTTACTTTTTCGATTTCAAATACCTATGCTGAAGGAAAAGATGTAGATTATTCGAAATTCTTTGAGAGATTCTTCCGTCAGGATGAATCTCATACTATCGAAGGTAAAGGTGGTTATGGAATTGGCCTTTCAGTTGCAGAATCAATTTGCAGAAAGAATGGTGGAGACATAAGAGCAACATGGAAAGATGGAGTGATTACTTTTACTTGTATGCTTAAGGGCGACAGAAAGTAATCAAGGGAGAAAAAAGATTATGAAGGAAAGAGAAAGTTTTGGAAGCAGACTTGGCTTCCTCCTGGTAAGTGCAGGGTGTGCAATAGGGATAGGAAATGTATGGAGATTTCCGTATATCACCGGTAAGTACGGTGGGGCGGTATTCGTATTGTTTTATCTGTTCTTCTTGTTTATTCTGGGTTGGCCGGTTATGACTATGGAGTTGGCTGTCGGACGTGGTTCTAAACTGTCTGCTGGAGCGGGAATGGAAAAGCTTGCAGGTAGATCGAACCAGAAATGGGGTATGTTTAAATACTGGGCTTATATCGGTAACTTTGTATTGATGATGTTCTATACAACAGTAGCCGGTTGGATGTTATCGTATGTATTTGAAATGGCTCGTGGTACTTTTGAAGGTGTTTCAAAAAAAGGTGCTGCAAATATTTTTGGAGATTTGATGAACCGTCCGGGATATATGATCTTCTGGATGGTTGTGGCTATATTGCTGGGATTTCTGGCAGTGGCGAGAGGACTTGAAAACGGCGTAGAGAAGGTTACAAAGGTTATGATGATACTTCTGTTTGTTCTCATGACTGTTTTGGCTGTTCGTTCGCTGTTTTTAGAAGGCGGAAGCGAGGGATTGAAATTCTATCTGCTTCCTGATGTAAACAGAGCATTAGACAGTGGAATCTGGTCGGTGATTTCAGCTGCTATGGGACAGGCATTCTTTACACTTTCTGTAGGAATCGGTTCGATATCTATCTTTGGAAGTTATATAGATAAGAATCATTCTCTTCCAAAGGAATCCATGACTATTATTCTGTTGGATACTTTTGTGGCGCTCATGTCAGGACTCATCATATTCCCTGCTTGTTTTGCATATAATGTAAAACCAGATGCAGGTCCATCACTGATATTTGTGACATTGCCGGAAGTATTTGAGAGAATGCCGCTCGGACGAGTATGGGGAACTATGTTCTTTGTATTTATGTGTTTTGCGTCTATGTCTACTGTAATCGCAGTATTTGAGAATCTCGTAACTATTCTGATGGATGATTTGGGTATTTCTCGTATCAAATCAGTACTTATAAATCTGGTAGCTATGATTATTCTTTCTTTGCCTTGTCCTCTGGGATTTAGTGTGCTGTCAAATCTTCAGCCGCTGGGCAAAAGTTCAACGATTATGGATCTCGAGGATTTTATCGTATCAAATAATATGCTTCCTATCGGATGCATCATCTTTATCCTGTTCTGTACAACTCGCTATGGATGGGGTATGAAGAATTTCCTCGCAGAAGCAAATGAGGGAAGAGGAGTGAAGATGTCTGAGAAACTGGGATGGTATCTGAGATTTGTTCTTCCTGTATTTGTAGCTATTCTGGTTGTAATGGGTTACTTTGATGTATTTGGAAAATAGATTTTATGAAAAAAGAGGAATGAGTTTATGGCTCATTCCTCTTTCATATTTATATGGGGAAAGAATTACTTATCAAGCATATCGTAGATTCCGTCAGCATCGTGGATGCCGGCTTCCTGCTTCTTCATCTCGCCATCTTCTATGAGTACGAGATTTGGGATAGACATAACTCTGTATTTCTGAGCCAGGTCTGGATTCTCATCTACGTTTACTTTTACAAATTTAACATCGTCGATTTCGTCTGAAACCTCATCAAAGATAGGTCCCTGCATCTTGCATGGTCCACACCATGTAGCCCAAAAATCGATGAGTACCGGTTTATCTGAATTAAGTACTTCAGCTTCAAATGTTTCCTGAGTTACATTAACTACTGCCATAAATATACCTCCGTAATAATAGGATAATCATGTTGCGGTTGAGTGTTAAAACCATTCGAATGTTTTCAACCTGAATGTATAATAACATCTTTAAAAACAAAATGCAATAACAAAATTATATTTTACACAATCTTTATTTAGTGCTATTATATTTTTCCAATGAGACAAGTTGTTAATAATGCAAGCAAGGTGAGATGTACTGGATAGAACAGATAGAAGAAGTATTTAATCTGTTTTCCCTTTGTCCCATTATACAAATATATAAAGAGAATATTTAGAAGCGCAATGATTTCGCTTTCATCGACTATGACGGTCAGGAATGCTATAGCTATCAGATAACCTATGTATTTACGCTTTGGATAGAATATATAGATTATAAAGATGGCAGCTATTCCGGGAGCGTTATAATCGGAGTGAATCAACATAGAAATAACCATAGTCGATGTCAATGTGACTATGGTGGCAAACATATAGATAAACAGATTTGCGATGTTTAGAGTATTATCCTTATTTCTATAATTGAAACGCTCGTGATAATAATTTGTGAGGGCTATAGTGAGTAGTCCTAATGCGAGTGTGAAGAACACGTTCTGCGCTTCAGGAGCAAAAAGAGTTCTGGAAAAAGCCAGATCAAAAGGTATTTCAGATATAGCGGCAAACATGCAGAGTCTCGCAAAATATTTTTTCCAGTTATGCGTGTGAAGAAAGCCCTCTACTATTAGAAAACAAAACAGAGGGAAGGCGAGACGCCCGATATCACGAAGAATATAGTCGATATGAAGCAGGGTAGTGAACTGTGAATCTGTCAGGTTATTTGGAGATTCTAACAGGGGTTCGAGTACGGCTGCTCCTATGTGGTCTATTAACATGGATATTATGGCGATTAGTTTTAGTGTTGCTCCGGAAACTTTGTGTCTCATGTTTTACTCCTTTAAAAGTCTATGGGCCTGATTATATCATAACGATGCTTGCAGTTGGTAATGGAAACTTCTATAATCACTTTATGGGAGTTTATTTGATTTTTTTCTTAAGAGAAGGAGAAAAATGATGAAAAATTATTTCGATTTATCTGGTCAGGTAGCGTTGGTTACAGGCTGTTCAACAGGTCTGGGTGTTCAGATGGCAAAAGCTCTCGCAAATCAGGGCGCATCTATCGTGGCACTCGCTAGACGTAAAGAAAAGATTGAAGCTGTAGCTGATGAAATCGCAAAGGAATTTGGCGTAGAGACTTTAGCAGTACAGTGCGATATTACTAGTACAGAGCAGGTTGAGGCAGCAGTAAAGACTGTACTCGATCATTTTGGAAGAATCGATATTCTTATCAATAATGCAGGTACAGGTGCTGTGGCTCCAGCCGAAGATATTACTGATGAGCAGTTTGCAGGCGAGATGGAAGTAGATCTCTTTGGCTCATTTAGAGTAGCAAGAGCTGTAGCTAAACATGCTATGATTCCTGCTGGATATGGTAGAGTTATCAATATTGCATCTATGTATGGTCTCGTAGGTAACAAGATTGCAGGTAGTGCTCCATACCACGCTGCAAAGGGTGGTGTAGTTAACCTTACACGTGCACTTGCTTCAGAATGGGGCAGCAAGGGTATCACTGTAAACGCAATCTGTCCTGGATATTTCTATACACCTCTTACTAAAGAGACATTGGATTCAGATTTCTTCCAGGCAAATGCAAAGACTATGATTCCAGAAGAAAGATACGGAAACGAAGGAGAGCTCGATACAGCAGCTATCTTCCTCGCTTCAAAGGCTTCTTCATATGTAAATGGTGTAAATCTTCCTGTTGATGGTGGATATACAGCAATGTAATTTATGATGTTTGGTCTCCCGCTGTCACATGGCAGAGGGGGACTTTTTTTCTTTTTAATAGGTAAGTTTTATTTTTTTTTAATATTTTTCTAATAAAATGGGTATTTTTGATTGAAAATATGATAGAATATGAAAAGATTTTTCAAGAAGGAGGAAACTATGGAAAATCGTAAATCCAATAAGGGCTACTCAATCCTCACTGCACTAATAGTTATAGCGGTAGGCGTATTACTGTTTATATGGCCGGGGACTATGATTATTACATTTACAAAAGTGCTGGGTGGAACTGTGGCTGCTATAGGTATCCTACAGTTGATTAGAAGCTTGACGGATTCTATGAGAAATCCATTAAAGACATCCTTGGCTATATGCGTTCTGGTATTTGGCGCATGGGTGTTTATGTTTCCGGATGCTGTTTCCAGATTTATTCCGGTTATGCTCGGAATACTGTTAATAGTACATGGCTTGGATACTATATTTACAGCAGTATCATCCAGACAGTATCAGCTTTCAAACTGGCTGTATCTGTTGATTATGGGAATACTTACTGTAATAGGTGGTGTGCTTTGTATAGGTTTATCATCCTGGATCAGAGATACAGGTATGATGTTCCTGGGAGCAGTGCTAGTTTATGATGGTCTTTCCAGTTTGTTTGTTACTGCTAAAGTCGGACGAGCTGAGAAGAAATATAAAGACTATATCGACGCCGATTTTAGGGAACTGAACGACGACGATAAGTAGGGGTATTTGATTTGAGAGAGATGGAGTTTAAAATGGAGCGTCCTGGTCTGTGCAAGGCTGGCGATGAACTTACATTAAAAGAGACAGCGCTTCCAAATTCTTATTTTTATACTTTGGAACATGCAATTGCAATGTCTGGTAATTACAGCACCATCGAGAGACTTAAATCCCGTAAAGGAACTGTAAAAGAAGTAAAAGAAACACCTAGAGGTTTCTATGTGATCATGGAGTTTGACGAATAGTGAGGTATGTAAATTCATCATCTCTACGCCCAGGCATGGTTGTTGCAGATGCGATTTATGATGTGATGGGGAATCCGCTTGTGAATAAAGGGGACGTCCTACAGGCTAAACAAATATCATATATTTCTTTTATAGGAATTCAAGGATTATATATAGAAGAAGAGGATGTAGGGCCTGTTGATATGGTAGACTTGATTAAGCCTGAAATCAGAAAATCAGCTGCAAATATTGTAGAGAATTTTTTTGCTAAAACTAAATTTATAAGTCTTACAGAACTTGAAGAACACATCATGGCTGTAGTGAGTACAGTCGTAGACGAAGTCTTGAAGAATAAAGATGTGATGACAAATCTCGTTCAAATTAGAACTTATGACCAATATACGTATTATCATTCTGTAGATGTAGGTGTGCTGGCTGGAATCATTGGTGCCAAATACGGACTTAATGAAGCGGCTCTTACGGATCTGGTTACTGCAGGATTCCTGCATGATATTGGAAAAGTATTTATCAGTCAGGATATAATAAACGCTCCTAGAGCTCTCAATAATGAAGAGCGAATAAAAATGATGGAGCATCCTAGATTAGGATATGAATATCTGATAAAGAAATTCCATTTTTCAGAGACGATAAACAGAACTGTTCTCGAACATCATGAATGGTATAATGGATTGGGGTATCCAAATCGTAGAGAAGGAAACGGACTTCTCATTACTTCCCGAATTCTTAAAGCAGCGGATGTATACGATGCGATGACTACGAAGAGACCGTATCATCCTCCATATCTTCCTTCAGAAGTTATGGAATACATCATGGGGCGCTCTGGAATGGAATTCGATCCTAGAGTAGTAGAAGTAATGTCAAAGGAATTAAATGTATATCCGCTGGGATGTCATGTAGAGTTGTCAGATGGAACTAAAGCCGTCGTAGTTGGACATAATTCTGGAATGGTTTTACGTCCGACAGTCGAAACTATAGTAGACAAAAGAGTCATAGACTTGTACCATGATAGAGACGCATGGAATAAAACTATAGTAAAGATGACAATCTAGTATTCGGGGTTAAAGTATGCCAAATGAACAGAAGAACCAAATAGACGTACTTCTGGCTGAGAGTTTAAAAGAAATCGCTAGAAGTAAGCCTATAGAGAAGATAACTATCAAAGAAATAACTGATAAGGCAGGAGTCATCCGCCCGACGTTTTATAATCATTTTCAGGACAAATATGAACTGGTAGAGTGGATTGTAAATCATGAAATCCTCCAGCCGGTGAATGAACTTCTGGATGAGAGGAATTTCGAAGACGCTTTGATGGATATTTTTTCCTCGATAGAGGAGGAAAAAGAATTCTATATGAAGGCGGTAGCTATCGAAGGACAGAATTCATTTGGAATAATACTTCGAACATCTATCAAAGAACTGGTATTACATCATATCGATAGAGAAGCGCTGGAGGCAAAGTTGCCGTATGAATGGCTTACGGTTGAATCGCTCGCAGACTTTTATTGTGAGCCTATCAGTTATCTGTTGATCGACTGGATAAAGACAGGAATGAAGATTCCGAAGGAAGAAATAGTAAAGGGAATCATCTTTGTGAGTAAACATTCTCCGCTCGATGTTGTTTCCCTTAATGAATAGAATTTATGGACCGTCTTCCGGAAGGAAGGCGGTTTTTTTAGAAGGTATGTATTATGGATGAAAAAAGCAGAGTTCGAGAAATACTGGCATGCCTCGATGCGTATTACGGGTCAGAGACCAGGGTGAGTCTGGATCATGAAAATGCCTGGGAGCTTTTGGTAGCGACTATTCTCAGTGCACAGTGTACGGATGCCAGGGTAAATATGGTTACTCCGGATCTTTTTTCAAAGTATCCGGATGTAAATGCGATGGCAGAAGCGGATCTCGAGGATTTAGAGAAGTTGATACATTCGGTTGGATTCTACCATGCAAAGGCAAAGAATCTGATACTTTGTGCCAGAAAGATTCGAGATGATTTCGGTGGAGAAGTTCCATCTACGATAGAGGAACTTACTTCGCTCACCGGGGTGGGCAGAAAGACGGCAAATGTAATCCGTGGAAATATTTACGATGACCCGAGTATCGTCGTGGATACTCATGTAAAGAGAATATCAAAAAAGCTCGGATTAACGAGTAATACCGAGCCTGAAAAAGTAGAAATAGATTTGATGAATGTGCTGCCGAAGGATCATTGGATCAGATGGAATATTCAGCTTATCACTCTAGGCAGAGAAATCTGTATAGCTAGACGTCCGAAGTGTCAGGAGTGTCCTCTGTCTCATGTATGTCCGTCTCGACATTTGGAAGATGGGCAGTGAGAGATGAGATGATGGAACGCTCTAATGGCAGGTCCATAGCTTTGACGAGTGTGATAAGGTCGGAAATCTTTGCTGTCTTTCCGAGCTTGTCATAGCAATCTCCGAGGAGTGTGTACATCTGGCTTATGTCTGATTTCGTTCCGACACCAAATTCGAGATAGTGGAGAGCGCCCTCGTAATCACCGGATTCGATACGTTTCTTTGCGAGTTCGATGAGGAGGGAGCACAGTTTCTGATAGTTGTCACCTATCTCTTCCATGGTATTTAGATTTCCTACTCCGAAAGATTCCTTTAGATCTGTGTTTGACATATTGTCGAGGTTTAAGATGCGTCTTTCGGAAAGTTCACGAAGTTCGTTCTGTAAACGCTCATCTTCTTTGTCAATATTATTAGATGGAAATTTGTCTAACGGAATGGTAATATAGGAAAGATTGGATATATCTTTCTTTGGGGTAAAGTTTGCATTGTGCTCACGATCCCAGAAAGCTTTTTCCTCAGAACTTTCTGACTTACGAAGTGCAGAAAGTCTAAAAGTAATAAAGGCGATAATGCCTAGAAAAATAATAGTTAGGTACATAGAATTGTATCTCTCTTTCGTAAAACATAAGGAGTATAACATGTATAGAAATAATAACAAAATGCGTAGATTCTTTTCAATCCTGTCACTTGTCATGATTCTTTGTATGACTCTATTAGGTATCGTAGCATATTTGGTGGTTTAAATCATTTCTATTTTTTAAATATATTAAAAAGGTTAGTGGAAAAAAATGAAATCAATTACTAGAATGTCACTCAATATAGTGGCAGTGTTCGCTTTATGCCTTATTTTTTCATCGATAGGCAATCATGAAGTGTCTGCAAAGACAAAGGAACTGGCTCCTAAAGGAATGTATATAGGAGAAACAGATGTATCCGGAATGACACAGAAACAGATTGACAAGGTTGTTTCGAAAGAAGAAAAGCAGAAAGCAAAAAAGAAAATCACACTTAAAGCCGGTGATAACGAACTGGAAGTGAGCGGTTCAGAGCTCGGGGTTAAAGCTGATTCAAATATTACAAAGACTGTAATCAACTATGCAAAGACAGGTAACCCTCTCGAGAAGGCTGTTCGCAGAGCTGGTATTAAAGAGGGGAAAAAGAAGAACTTCGAACTCGGAATGGTTGCTAGTTCAAAGGACGTAACTTATTTCCTGGATTCACATTCTGCAGATCTCTCAGATGAGGCTGTAAACAATGGTTTGAAGCGTGAAGACGGAAAGTTCGTCTTTATAAAGGGTAAATCAGGAATGGAGATTGACCCGAATAAAGCTGCAAATAGAATTATGGAATTCATCAAGAATGAGTGGAATACAGATAAGGATTCTCTGACTCTGGAAACCCACAAGGTTCTGCCAAAGGGTGATGAGAAGCAGCTTGCAAAGGTAAAAGATTTGCTAGGAAGCTATCAGACTACATTTACTGCATCTGATTTGAAGAGAAATCAGAATATCGCCAGAGCGGCGTCACTCTTAAATGGAACTGTTCTGTATAAAGGTGATGAGCTTTCAGTATATAAAGCTATCGGACCTACAGATGCATCAAATGGATATGTAGCAGCTGGTGTATATGTGGACGGACAGGTAGCAGAAGGAGAAGGCGGTGGAGTGTGTCAGGTTTCTACTACACTTTACAATGCAGCTATTCTATCAGAACTGGGAATCGAGCTTAGAGCTTCACATTCTATGCTGGTACATTATGTAGAGCCTTCTTTTGATGCTGCAATCGCTGCCGCATCAGATGGAAAGACTGCGATAAAGAACCTCATCATAAAGAATAAGTATGATTCTCCTGTTTACATAGAGACTATTACTACAAATACTTCTATTACAGTAAATATCTATGGCGAAGAGACTCGTCCAAAGAACAGAGAGGTTTCATTTGAGAACGAGATTCTCGAAGCAACAGAAATCACACACAAGTATGAGGCTGACCCATCTCTTCCTGTAGGAACTATTTCAAAGAAATCTACAGGATCTATTGGTTACAAAGCTAGACTGTGGAAGATTATAAAGGTAGATGGAGTAGAGCAGAGCAGAAAGCTGATGAATCACAGCACTTATAAGATGCTTGAGGAAAATGATCTCGTAGGTGTAGCTTCTGCTGATCCAGCGAGAACACAGCGTATGATGGATGCTATTAATTCTGGAGACCAGCATACTGTAGAAGATACAGCACGAGCTCTTTCAGGAGAGGAAGGAACAGAATTTAAAGTTCCTGTGACAGAGAAGTCTATACTTGCAAAAAAGGCTGAAGAACAGGCAAATGGCGGTGGAGCGCCTGCACCGGAAAGTCAGCCTGCTCCTGCAAATTAGTAATTACAGTAGGAAGTTTTGGAATGTATATATTAATGACAAATTATGCTGCGATGTCAGGAAGCGCAGTATTGGCCCGCAGAAAGGAAACTGAGCTTAGAACGAAGTTTCCTAAGTGGCTATTGGATTTGGTCGTTACTTTTGGAAAGTGGACTACCAAATCATCAGAACTAAAGATATTAAAAGACCACGATGCCTCGGTGATACTCGAAAGTGGAGCCGGAGGAGTTATGAAAACTCTGTGGGATCTCGGCGAGGAGGCAAAATCCGGATTTACTGTCGACATTATGGATATCCCTATTAGACAGGAATCTGTCGAGATATGCGAATTTTTTCATCTAGATCCATATAGACTGGAGTCTAATGGAACCTATCTCGCTGTGCTGGAAGATGCTGTGGCTGCAAAGGCTGCACTTAGAGAAATCGGTGTAGAAGCTGAAATCATCGGAAAGCTTGAGAATAGCAAAGCAAAAGTAATTCTCTTTGACAGAGACCACGAGACCAGATATCTGGATAAACCTAAGCCGGATGAAATAAAGAAAGTTCTGGATTATAAATAGATTGGGATGAAGTACTTAAATGGAACCTTTTAATATAGTATTGCATGAACCGGAAATGCCTGGAAACACAGGAAATATCGGTAGAACCTGTGTAGCTTGTGGAGCGAGACTCCACCTCATCGAACCGCTGGGATTTAGAGTAGATGAGAAAGCGGTAAAGAGAGCCGGATTGGATTACTGGGACAAACTCGATGTCACAGTTTATGATGACATGGATGATTTCCTGGCGAGAAATCCGAATGCAAAGATGTATTATGCTACTACAAAGGGGCAGAACAAATACTCAGATGTAAAGTTTGAGCCCGGAGCATATATTATGTTTGGAAAAGAAAGTGCGGGAATACCTGAGGAAATTCTGGTGAAACATCCGGGAGAAGCTATTCGTATTCCTATGCTTCCTCATATCAGATCGCTGAATTTATCAAATTCTGCAGCTATAGTTTTGTATGAAGCAATGAGACAGTATGATTTTGACGGGATGGAGACTGTAGGCGAGCTTCATCGCCTGCATTGGTAGAGTATGAAGATAATCGAAGCTAGAAACTTATCACATGAATATATACAGCACGATGAAGAAGGTAATGTCGAAAATGTCATTACTGCTATTTCGCATGTAAATATTTCTGTAGAAGCGGGACAGTTTATAGCGATTCTGGGTCATAACGGATCGGGAAAATCGACTTTTGCGAAGCACATCAATGCTTTGCTTCATCCTAGTGGTGGAACTCTCGTGGTTGGTGGAATGGATGCTTCGAAGGAATCAAATATTTTTCCTATTCGTAAGAAAGCCGGAATGATCTTTCAGAATCCGGATAATCAGATAGTAGCGTCTGTAGTCGAAGAAGATGTAGGGTTTGGACCTGAGAATATCGGTGTGCCTACAGATGAAATCTGGAAACGAGTAGAGCGTAGCCTGAAGATGGTTGGTATGTGGGATTTCAGGAAAAAATCTCCGAATCGTCTATCTGGTGGACAGAAGCAGAGAGTGGCTATCGCCGGAGTTATGGCGATGGAACCCGAATGTATCATCATGGATGAGCCTACAGCAATGTTGGATCCGGATGGTAGAGCAGAGGTTATTAGGGCTGCACACGAGTTGAATCGGGAAAAAGGTATTACAGTTATCCTGATCACTCACTATATGGAAGAAGTCGTAGGCGCTGATTTCGTATATGTTATGGACAAAGGTCAGGTAGTGATGGAGGGTCGACCGAAGGAAATTTTTTCTGAAGTGGATGAATTAAAAGAGCTTAGGCTGGATGTGCCTCAGGTCACACTGCTTGCACATGAACTTAGAAAATCAGGGCTGGATGTTCCAAAAGGTATTCTCACAAAGGAAGCATTGATTGAGAGCCTGAGAGGATTAAGGGAGGATTAGAGATGTCATTGATATTTGATCATGTAACATTTAAATACAATCCAAATACCTCTTATGAGAACACAGCGCTTGAAGATATAAATCTGAAGATTGAAGATGGTGAATTCGTAGGAATCATCGGACATACCGGAAGTGGAAAGTCAACATTGGTTCAGCATATGAATGGGCTGATGAAGGCTACTGAAGGTGCTATTTACTTCAATGGTCAGGATATTTATGACAAAGACTTCGATATGACCGGCCTGCGTACTCAGGTTGGGATGGTATTTCAGTATCCTGAGAATCAGCTCTTTGGTACTACGGTTTATGAGGATATCTGTTTCGGACCGATGAATCAGGGGCTCGATGAGGGTGAGATTTCCCTGAGAGCTTTCGAGGCTATGCGTGCAGTAAATCTGCCGGAAGAAGTCTGTGATGTTTCACCTTTTGAGCTGTCAGGAGGCCAGAAGAGAAAGGCGGCTATCGCAGGTGTGATTGCGATGAAGCCGAGTGTTCTCATATTGGATGAACCTACTGCGGGTTTAGATCCTGCCGGTCGAGATGAAATCCTGAATCTCATAAAGGAATTACATGAGAAAAAAGGTGTAACTGTTATTCTGGTTTCGCATAGTATGGATGATGTAGCGAATTATGTGGATCGAATAATCTGTATTGATAAAGGTCATGTAAAGTACGATGGCACTCCGAGAGAAGTGTTTAAGAATTATAAGGAGCTTGAAGAGATGGGGCTTTCTGCTCCACAGGTTACTTATCTCATGCATGATTTAAAGAAAGCGGGATTTCATGTAAATGCCGACTGTATCACGATAGAAGAAGCTAGAAAAGAGATTTTGAGATGTTTCGAAATATGACATTGGGACAGTATTATCCCGGAGATTCTGTAATACACAGATTGGATCCGAGGGTGAAGCTGTTAGCGACTCTGCTGTATATTATCGGAATTTTTTGCATAAATAATCCTTTCGGAGTGCTGTTTGTAACGGTTTGCCTCGCGTTAGTGATTGCGCTGTCAAAGGTTCCCGTTTCCTTTATGTTTAGAGGATTAAAGGGAATCGTGATTCTGATGATTATAGCGGGTTTGTTTAATCTGTTTATGACACCTGGAATCCCAATCTTTCAGTTTTATTTTTTGAAAATTACTAAAGAGGGAATACGAAATGCAGTTCTCATGACTATTCGTATGATCTATCTCATCGTAGGAAGTTCAGTTATGACACTGACTACGACTCCGAATGCTCTTACGGATGGTTTAGAAACAGGACTTTCGTTTTTGAAATTCTTTAAGGTGCCTGTGTCGGATATAGCGATGATGATGTCTATCGCGCTTAGATTTATTCCGATCCTCATCGAGGAGACGGACAAGATTATGAAAGCGCAGATGGCCAGAGGTGCTACATTTGACGAAGGGAATATTATAAAGCGAGCAAAGGCGATGATACCTATTCTGGTACCGCTGTTTGTGAGTGCTTTCAGGAGAGCCTATGATCTGGCGAATGCGATGGAAGCGCGTTGTTATAATGGCGGCGAAGGCAGAACAAAGATGAAACCGCTTCGCTACAGTAGAAATGATTATATTGCATATGCATTGGCTTTTGTGTTCTTTGTAGTATGTATAATACTTTAAACAGTTTGGTGTAGAGTTTAGAACTTGGGTATTTTTTTTCAGGAGAGAGAATGAGAGTTCTGATATTTGTTAGTTATGATGGAACTTCATATGGTGGCTGGCAGAAGCAGAACAATGCTCCTTCTATCGAAGAAGAATTAGACAGGGCGATTTCGAATCTGTTTGGAGAAGAGATTCATGTAATCGGTGCTTCGAGAACGGATGCCGGAGTGCACAGTGCGGGAAGTGCGGCGGTGTTTGATGTGGAGAGTCGTATGCCTGCGGACAAGGTTGCCTATGCTCTAAATGCCCGTCTGCCTGAAGATATCAGAGTTATGTCTTCTAAAGAGGTCCCATCGGACTTTCATCCGAGACATACTGATACAGTGAAGACTTACTGCTACAGAATCTATACCGGTCGGATTATGGATCCGCGATTTAGATTGTATATGCACCAGGTTTATGTGCCGCTTGATATTGAGAAGATGAGAGCGGCTGCAGAGGTGTTGGAAGGAGAACATGATTTTAAAAGTTTTTCATCCACAGCTACGCAGGTCACTGATTTTGTAAGAACTATTTTTAAGATTGAAATCGTAGAAATAAATCATGGAATCGAGATTAGAGTTACTGGAAATGGCTTTCTGTACAATATGGTCAGAATCATCGCAGGAACACTTATCGATGTGGGAAGGGGACAGACAGATGTCTCTGAAATAGAAGGAATACTCGAAGCGAGAAATAGAGAAGCTGCGGGACCTACAGCACCTGCAAAAGGACTCTCGCTGGAGGAAATCAGATTCCTGGAATTAGAATAAAGCGCATGATCTTTATACGAAGTGCGTTGTGGAAATAGATGTTGACATCTCGAAATCCACGTAATATAATGTCATGGTTGATGTAGTTTAGAAGGAGTGTTTCAAAGCCCCGAAGCATTTCTTATAAATATACTTTAGGTAAAACTCAGATTTGGTACATTGGTTTGAGAATGCCTGATTTTGTATCTAAGGAGGAAATTCGTATGAATACAACTTATATGCCTAATCCAACAAAAGTTGAGAGAAAATGGTATGTGGTTGATGCTGAAGGACAGACACTTGGTCGTCTTGCTACAGAAGTAGCTAACGTTCTTCGCGGAAAGAAGAAGCCAATCTATACACCTAGTGCAGACACAGGTGATTATGTAATCGTAATCAACGCTGAGAAGATTAAGGTTACAGGAAAGAAACTTGATCAGAAGAAGTACTATCGTCATTCTGATTACATCGGTGGACTTAAGGAAACTACTCTTAAGGATATGCTTAACAAGCACCCAGAAAGAGTTATCGAGTTCGCTGTAAAGGGTATGCTTCCTAAGGGAGTTCTCGGAAGACAGATGTACAAGAAACTTTTCGTATATGCAGGTGCTGAGCACAAGCACGAAGCTCAGAAGCCAGAAATGCTTACATTTTAATCAGATGAGGAGGTTTTGTAACAATGGCTGATACAAAGTATTATGGAACCGGAAGAAGAAAATCATCTGTTGCAAGAGTTTATCTGCTTCCAGGCACAGGAAAGATTACAATTAACAAGAAAGATATCGATGAATATCTTGGTCTTGAAACACTTAAGGTTATTGTTCGCCAGCCTTTCGCTGCAACAAATACTGAAGGTAAATTTGATGTTATCGTTAACGTAAAGGGTGGTGGATTCACTGGCCAGGCTGGTGCTATCCGTCATGGTATCGCAAGAGCCCTTCTTACAGTTGACGCTGACTACCGTCCAGCTCTTAAGTCTGCAGGATACCTAACACGTGATCCTAGAATGAAAGAGCGTAAGAAATACGGTCTTAAGAAAGCTCGTAGAGCACCACAGTTTTCCAAGAGATAAGGATTACTGCGAATTACGCATATATAAAAGAACCCGCGTGCTTGCACGCTGGGTTCTTTTTTTATGCGTTAATTCATTGGAATGCAAGAGTGAAACGAGATGAAGCGAGCTTGCGAGCGGAATCGAGTTTCAAAGCTTGCATTCGCAGTAATCCGGATCTCTTGGAAATACCTGGTATAGGGAAAGTGTTTGAAATAAAGAGATCCCCTATAAAATGAATGAAAGATTGGAACAGTGCGTTTGCCACACACTGTGATATATATGTTTGCTTGTTTGATTACAAGCATCTAGAAATAATCCTGTCAAGGACGGAGCCTTCGGTGGCTTCGCCATCCTTGACAGGATTATTTCTTAGATGCATTTGGGTAATCAAGCAAACATATAGGATATCCTCTGCGGCGTCAGCCGCACTTGATTAATCTAATTTGGGTTGAAAAAGGGTAGGTTTGGGACGGTATGTGAAAGACGGGTGACTTCTTGATTCACATGAAGTATGGACTTCGCGGGAATTGCTGGTTGTGGGGGATGTGATTTGTTAGATTTGAAGTGATTCACATGATGGATTTTAAGGATTTTAAGGGGGGATCATGTGAAAGGCGATTTAGGAAGGATGTCACATGATATGTGAGAGGACTGATTCATGTGAGAGGAAAATAACTTGCTATTTCACATGAAAGATAAAAGGGGAATTTCATGTGAGATGGAGATTTGGGCGAAGGACACATGATTTGGAGGGGAGCGTTTTGATGTGAAAGCTTGAAAATGATGGGAGTCACATGAAATGGGTGTTGGAAAATGCATGTGAGGTGAAAGAAATAAAGGGATTCACATGAAATGGGTGTTTTGGGAAGCATGTGAAAGCTTGAATATTAAGAGGTTCACATGAAATGGGAATTAGGAGGTGTATGTGTAAGAAAGAATTTTGTCGATTTCACATGATTTTGAAAATCTAGGTTATGTGATTATTGAGTTTTATTGTGTTTCACATGATTTTGGAATTGAGAGTGATTTGCTTGGAGAAAGCTTGTTATGTGATTTGTTAGATTTGAAGTGATTCACATGATGGATTTTGAGGGGGAATTATGTGAAAGGCGAATTAGGAAGGATGTCACATGATATGTGAGAGGACTGATTCATGTGAGAGGAAAATAACTTGCTATTTCACATGAAAGATTAAAGGGGGATTTCATGTGAGATGGAGATTTGGACGGAGGACACATGATTTGGAGGGGAGCGTTTTGATGTGAAAGCTTGAAAATGATGGAAGTCACATGAAATGGGTGTTGGGAAATGCATGTGAGGTGAAAGAAATAAAGGGAGTCACATGAAATGGGTGTTACGAGGTGTATGTGAAGGGTGAGAAAAGTTGGGTTTCACATGACAGGGGGAAGAGGAGTGCATGTGAAAGTTGAGAAAAGTTGAGTTTCACATGACTGGGGAGAAAGAGGAGCATGTGAAAAGAAGAAACATAGAAAAGGTTTCTTGCGGCGTAGCCGCACTTGCTTTGGAAATGCCTGGTATAGGGAAAGAGTTTGAAATAAAGAGATTCCCTATAAAATGAATGAAAGATTGGAACAGTGCGTTTGCCACATATATATTTCTGCCCCTGGCAACCGCAGTATTACTGCATTGCAATCTCCGGTTGACACATTTCCAACCAGACTTTATGGTTCGCAACTGTTGATTTTTGTACTATGAACTTGCAAAATAGTTCTAGGAAAACACGGAGGAATGAAACTATGATTCTTGCAGACAAAATTATTAATGAAAGAAAAAAACTTGGCTGGTCCCAGGAAGAGCTTGCTGAGAAGCTTGATGTTTCCAGACAGTCTGTATCTAAGTGGGAGAGTGCACAGTCAGCGCCTGATTTGAACCGTGTGTTAAAGATGGCAGAAATCTTTGGAGTAAGTACTGATTACTTATTAAAGGATGATATAGATAGTCAGGAACCAAAGTATTCAGCGGATGATCAGTTTGAAACGGAGAAGGAAGCCAGAGCGGTCAGCATGGAAGAAGCTTCTTCTTATTTATCAGTAGTAGAACAGGTTACATCCAGAATAGCATTTGGTGTAGGCCTTTGTATCATATCTCCAGCGCTGCTTCTGGTTATGACTGATTTAGCGAATGCAGGCACTGTTTCTGAATGGCTGGCATTCAGTATTGGCTTGGCGATGTTGTTTATCTTGATTGCGTGCGGAGTTCTGATTTTTGTGCTCGTTGGACGTCGCACTAATCCATATGAATATTTGGAAAAAGAAGCTATCGACACAGCCTATGGCGTAGACGGTATGGTTAGAGAACTTAAAGAGAAGAATGATAGAAAGAATACTTTGAACATAGCTATCGGTGTGGCTATCTGTATCATATCAGCTATTCCGCTTATCATAGGAGAGCTTCTACTCTCAGAAATCGGAAAGGAAGATCTAAGCTCTTCATTGGTTGCTGTTTTACTTCTAATGGTTGCTATCGGAGTGTATTTTATTATAAATGGTGCATCACGAATCGGAGCTTACAACAAGCTGTTACAGGAAGGTGATTATACAGTAGAAGGGAAAAAAGCTTCCATCACAGTCGATAAGTTTGCTTCTGTTTATTGGCCAATAGCAACAGCTGTATATCTCATCTGGAGCTTTACAACAAATGATTGGGGTACAACATGGATAGTTTGGCCAATCGCAGGTGTATTGTTTGGATGCGTTTCAGGTGCTGTAAAGAATTTTCATAAATAAAGTAGATTAGTAGAGAAAAGTGAGAAGTTGCATGAAAATATTCGAAAAAGTCTTTCGGTGAATTTTGTTCAACGAAAAAATGAATTTTATCTATGCCCCATAACTTAATTATGTTAGAATAGAAGACGCTAGTCAGATTGCTAGTTAGAAAAAGACAACGGAGGTTACTTTTTAAATGGACTCTAAGAAAATGAAATGGTCTACGCTTGCATTTATAGCGTTTTCCACAGTTTGGGGATTTGGTAACGTTCTGAATGGTTTCGTTTATTTTAACGGTATTCAGGTTATCTTTAGCTGGATTCTCATGTTTGCCCTTTACTTCATCCCATATGCACTTATGGTAGGTGAACTTGGTTCTGCATTCAAGACATCAGGTGGTGGTGTCAGCTCATGGGTACTTAATACAACAGGCCCTAAGCTCGCTTACTATGCTGGTTGGACTTACTGGGCATGTCACGTAACATATATCGCTTCTAAATCTTCTGGCGGCCTTAAGGCTCTCAGCTGGGCAGTATTTAGAAACGGCGAGAAATATGATAGCTTCCCAACACTTGCTGTACAGCTTGTAACATTTGCTATTCTTCTCATCTTTTGTTATATCGCTTCACGTGGTCTCAACCCACTTAAGAAGCTTACAACACTTGCTGGAACTTCAATGTTCGTAATGTCTATTCTCTACATCATCATGATGTTTGCTGCACCAGCAATCAATCCACATGGTGGATATGTAGCTATGGACTTCAGTGCAAAGAACTTGATTCCTACATTTGATGTTAAATACTTTACATCACTTTCAATCCTTGTATTTGCTGTAGGTGGATGTGAAAAAATCTCTCCATACGTAAACAAGGTTGAAAATCCTAGCAAGGGCTTCCCTAAGGCTATGATTACTCTTGCACTTATGGTTGTAATCTGTGCTATTCTCGGAACATTTGCTATGGGTATGATGTTTGATCCTAAGGAAGTTAACGCAAACTTCAACAGCTACGTTTCAAACGGTTCTTATGTAGCATTCCAGAAGCTTGGTAACTATTATCATATGGGCGATGCTCTTATGATTATCTACGCACTCTGCAATGCTATCGGACAGCTTGCTACACTCGTTCTTTCAATCGATGCACCTCTTAGAATTCTTCTCGACAATGAAGATGCTAGAGAGTTCATCCCTTCAAAGCTTCTTAAGCAGAACGACAAGGGTGCTTACGTAAACGGTATCAAGATGGTAGCTATCCTTTCAGGCGCAATCATCCTCGTACAGTCATTCGTACCTGGTGCTGCAGAAGTACTTGCACAGCTTAACAAGCTTAACTCTGTATGTATGCCTATGCGTTACCTTTGGGTATTCTTTGCTTACCTTGCACTTCGTAAGGCATCAGATAGATTTAACCCTGAGTATAAGTTCGTTAAGAACCAGGGAGTTGCTTATTTCTTTGGTGGATGGTGCTTCCTCGTAACAGCAGCTTGCTGTGTACTCGGAATGTATTCAGATGATCCATTCACATTTGCACTCAACGTTATTACACCAGTTGTACTCGTTGCACTTGGCGTAATTCTTCCATTGATTGCAAAGAGAGAGCAGAAGAATCAGAAATAATACTTTCTCGTATAATAAAACAAGTGATATCTCGATTTGAGATATCACTTGTTATTTTTTTGAAAAAATCTGTTTCAATATCTACGTCTGCCTAAACCATCCGGTCTAGGTCAAAGCTCTTTATTTAAAGAATGACATTTCTTCATTCAACTTCAAAGCTACATTCTTTAGAGAATCAGCAGATGATGCAAGCGTAGCAACTGTCGCTGAAAGCTCTTCCATAGATGCACCGGTTTCTTCGCTGGATGCTGCATTTTCCTGGCTGATAGCTGAGAGTGAATTCATAGCGTCTGATACTACGTTGTTTGCGTTTACGCAAGTACCAGCGTTTGTTTCGATACTCTTTGCGCTTACTACTGTAGAAGAAATGTCGTCTATCATAGCTCGAACTGATTCTACTGTAGTTCCGAGTACTTCGCGCTGTTCGTCATTTCCCTTCTGAACTTCAGCTGCCATCTGTACTGCAGCCTGAGATTCTGAAAGGAGGATATCCATTTCTTCTCTAATCTCATCAGCCATTTTTCTGGAATCATCTGCCAACTGGCCGATTTCTTCTGCTACTACAGCGAAACCACGTCCACTTTCGCCGGCTCTGGCTGCTTCGATAGAAGCATTTAGTGAGAGGAGGTTTGTCTGTGCTGCGATAGAAGCGATGCCTTCTACTTTCTCGTTTATAGTGGTAACAGCTTTGCTTGTAGCGCCAATTTTCTCAGAGATTGCTTCGATATGATCATTCATATTCTGGCTGCTTTCCTGCAATTCTGAAAGGTTCTGAGCAGAAGTATTGCTGGCTGCCTGCATACGTTTGGCAAGTTCAGAAAGGTCATCTGTGCTGCTTTGAACGCTTCCTGTAGCTTCTCCGATATCTCCCACAGATACTGTAACGTTCTGGATTTCATCAGCCTGCTGTGATGCGCCTGATGCGATTTCCTGAACGGCATTTGCAACATCATCTGCAGTAAGAGAAATCTGATTTGCTGTTTCTGCAAGTTCATCGGATGAGTTGTTTACAGAAACTGTAGATGCCTTTATATGTTCTACGATACCTGACAGTTTGCCGATTACCAGATTTACGTTTCTGATAATATCGCCAAACTCGTCTTTTCTATCATGATATTTATCAATTTCTTCAAATCTACCATCAGCAAGTTTATGCATAGTATCATTGAGTAGTTTGAGAGGATTAGTGAATGAATGTGCCATATTGATAGAAATCAGTATAGCGATTATGAGCATTACTAAGCCTACTGCAATTATGATATTTGTGCTTCTGAGAGTAGGAGCCATAACTGTCTTATAGTCAGCTGTCATGATTACCAGCCAACCGGTTGATTCTTCTTTCTGATAGGAAACGATAACTTTTCTTCCTTTTGATACAGTTGTGTATGCACCAGAAGCTTTAGTTCTAGAATCTTTATATGCCTTTGAACCGGATAAATCCTCAAGTTTGTTTACGTCGATTTCGTGTCCTGAATGTCCGATTACGTTTCCGGATCTATCCAGGATATATGCGATTTCACGTTTCTTAGAATTTACGGAGTTCTGTAGGAATTCATGAAGGTACTTTAAGTTATAACTTCTCTGTACTGTTCCGATTACTGTTCCGTCATCGTCGACGATAGGCGCTATCGGGAAGATAGTAGCTGAGCCGTCAGATTTTGATGCTACTACATCGGAAATGAGCGCTTTACCTTTCATAGCGTCCTGAAAATAATCACGGTCTCCGACGTTCTTTAAATCACCGGAAGAACGTACTATCTGATTTCCATCAGCGGCTGTGACGATTACGGAGCTTTCGCCCTGAAGTATTTCGTCGACATCAGCGAGCCATTTCTGCTGGTCAGTATCGTTTCTTTCAGCAGGAGAAGCCTTTACATAATTTATGAGATCTCTACTGGATGCTACAGTCTTAAGTCCTGTCATCATCTTTTCAATCTCAAGCATGTAAGATTTCTCAATAACAGCAGTCTTCTGCTTTGTGATGTCTTCAGCATCTTCTAATGATTTGTTCATAGAAGAATTGTAGCTGATGATTAATGCGATTAGTAATGGAACTGCAGTTATTAACAGCATAGTAGCGATAAGCTTAGTACGTACGCTGTTTATGGAAAAAGCAGTTTTTTTTGTTTTCTTTGTTTGCCTTGCCATATATACCTCCGATCAAAGTGTATGAAAACAAAAGATTAAATGTAGATTTTCTTGCCATTTCGATTGTATACACAGAAAATCTTATTTTCAATAAAGTAGGTATAGAGTTTAGAAAAATGTAATAGTTGTATTATTTATTAGTATTTTTCTGTATTGCGATTCTTATTTTAATCAGATAGAATTACTAAAGATTGCGCTAAATATGAAAGGGTAAAATATGAAATTAAACAGTATTCATCATATAGCTATCATAGTTTCTAATTTGGAGGCTGCGAAAGCGTTTTATGTCGAGATGCTAGGCTTTGAAGTGATTCGGGAGAATTATCGTCCAGAGAAACACGATACGAAGTTGGATTTGAGGGTAGATGAGAATACAGAACTGGAAATCTTTGCTGTAGAGTCGGCGCCAAAGCGTCCATCATATCCTGAGGCGTGTGGGCTCAGACATCTGGCTTTTTATGTGTCGGATGTCGAAGAGACAGTGAGAGAACTTTCGATGCTCGGAATCGAGTGTGAGCCGGTTCGTACAGATGATTATACAGGGAAAAAGATGACTTTTTTCAGGGATCCTGACGGATTGCCTTTAGAAATACATGAGTGAGGTGAAGATATGAAAAAAGCTTATTTTGCAGGTGGTTGTTTCTGGTGTGTTACTCCGATTTACAAGATTTATGGAGTAGATAGTGTAGTATGTGGTTATTCAGGTGGAGATGAAGTAAATCCTACCTATGAAGATGTCAAATATCAGAAGACAGGACATAGAGAGACTTTGGAGCTTAGTTATGAGCCGGAGAAGGTTGGCTATGAGATGTTACTGGACATTTTTTTACAGAATGTAGACCCGTTTGATGGAGAGGGACAGTTCATAGATAAAGGATATTCATACACTCTCGCTATTTATTATAGTGAAGAAGAGGAGAGAAAAATCGCTCTATCAAAGATTCATGAGTTGGAAGAGAAGTCGGGTAAAAAGGTAGAAATCGCTGTAGAACCATTTAAGAGTTTTTATCCTGCAGAGGAGTATCATCAGGATTATTATTTAAAGAATCCAGAGGCTTTCGAACAGGAGATGAAAGAGAGTGGAAGACGAACAGAGTAGGATAAACCGGTGTGCTAAAAAAATAACCAAATTCTCACTTTAAGATTTGTTAATTATTTTGGGCTGTTTCCCTTGAGTTCTATTTTAATAGAACTTATAATAATACCAGATTGTGTTAACACTTTAACGATTTGTAAAGCGGTTACGATGAAACAAATTGAAGTATTAATGCGGGACTGCTTAATCAAAGGGACAAGTTTTAAAAGGAGGAATTGGATTATGGCACGTTTTACATTACCTAGAGACGTATATCACGGCAAGGGAGCACTTGAAGCATTAAAGACTCTCGAAGGTAAGAGAGCCATCATTTGTACAGGTGGCGGCTCAATGAGAAGGGGTGGTTTCCTTCAGAAGGTGGAAGATTACCTTAAGGAAGCTGGAATGGAAGTCGAATTATTTGAAGGTATCGAATCTGATCCTTCTGTTGAAACAGTAATGAAAGGTGCTGAAGCTATGAGCAAGTTCCAGCCAGACTGGATCGTTGCTATCGGTGGAGGTTCACCTATCGATGCTGCAAAAGCTATGTGGATTAAATATGAATATCCAGAAACAACTTTTGAAGATATGTGCAAGGTATTCGGCCTTCCTAAGCTTCGTACAAAGGCACATTTTTGCGCTATTTCTTCTACATCAGGAACAGCTACAGAAGTAACAGCATTCTCAATCATTACGGATTATAACAAGGGTATTAAGTATCCTATCGCTGATTTTGAAATCACACCAGATGTGGCTATCGTAGACCCTGAACTTACACATACTATGCCACACAAGCTTGTAGCTCATACAGGTATGGATGCTATGACACATGCTATTGAAGCATATGTATCTACAGCAAACTGCGACTATACAGATGCTCTGGCTATTCATGCTATTGAGATGATTCAGGAATCACTGGTTAAGTCATATAACGATGACGAAGCTTCACGTGATGAGATGCACAATGCACAGTGCCTCGCGGGTATGGCATTCTCAAATGCTCTGCTCGGTATCGTACATTCTATGGCACACAAGACAGGTGCTGTATTTGCTGATTATGGCGCACATATTATTCATGGTGCTGCAAATGCTATGTACCTTCCAAAGGTTATCGCATTCAATGCAAAGGATCCTGAAGCAAAGAAGAGATATGGAGTTATCGCTGATTATATGCATCTCGGCGGATCAAATGATGACGAGAAAGTACAGCTTTTAATTAAATATCTGAGAAAGATGAATGATGATTTGAATATTCCTCATTGCATTAAGAATTATGGTTCAGATGGCCTTCCAGCAGAGAATGGTTTCGTTCCGGAAGAAGTATTCCTTGAGAGACTTCATGATATCGCTGCAAATGCTATTCTTGATGCTTGTACAGGATCAAATCCACGTCAGCCTAGCCAGGAGGAGATGGAAAAACTTCTCAAGTGCTGCTACTATGACACAGAGGTTGACTTCTAAACAAACTATTCCGGGGCCATCTATGATGGCCCCTTTTTTAGATAAGAGATAATTATTAATTTAGAAAAATTTAAAGCGAAAATGCTTTTTTATGAGAAGCAATAAAGGGTATAATTATTTACGGGTTAAATATTATATTTCGAAAGGGGTTTTATAATGGCGAATATGAAATATCTCGTAGTAGATGATGAAAGACTTATTTTAAATGATGAAGTCCGATTATTGGAAAATATATTAGGAGATGACAGTGAAATCCTTACGGCTGATAACACGGATGATGCGATAAAGCTGGCGGATGAAGAACAGCCATATGTAGCTTTTTTAGATGTTAATATGCCGGGGATGGATGGTTTCGAACTGTCTGAGGTTATAGCATCTAAATCGCCAAAGACGAATATAGTCATCGTAACCGGACACGGTGAGCAGTATGGACATGAAGCTTCAGTAAATAATAATGTAAGCTCTATATTATTAAAGCCGGTTACAAAGCTGGAATTACAGGATGCTATGCTTCGTCTGAAGAATCCTAGAATTTAATATGTGTTATAAAGAACTATAGTGTGTCATATTTATAAGACTAAACTATAGTTCTTTTTTTATGGAACTTTTCATTTTGAAAAAAAGTAGTACAATACTACACATGGGAAAAAATAGTAATACAAATTCAGAGAAACAATTTGAAATGATGACGGAGACTCCTGTCGAGCCCCTGATTATCCGTCTTGCGATTCCGACGATTATAAGTATGATGGTGACGAATATTTATAATACGGCGGATACTTTTTTCGTATCACAATTAGGTACCTCAGCTTCGGGAGCTACTGGTATAGTATTTGCGCTTATGGCTCTGTTTCAGGCTATAGGATTTATGTGTGGACATGGAGCAGGAAGCTTTGTATCTCGATTCCTCGGAGCGAAGCAACCGGAGAAGGCAAAGATCTTTGGTGCCAGTGCTTTTTATCTATGTCTTACTTTAAGTTCAATCTTAGCAGTCGTTTGCCTGATTTTCATAAAGCCTATTCTATTCTTTATGGGAAGCACGAAGACGATTCTTCCATATGCGATTTCCTATGCAATATTTATATTTATAGCTGGTCCTTTTTTATCAGCCAGCTGTACTATGAACAATATTCTACGATATGAAGGCAAAGCTTTCTATGCGATGATCGGTCTGATGACTGGTGGAATCCTGAATATGGTTATGGATCCTATATTTATGTTTGGATTAAATATGGGTGTGTGGGGAGCAGGACTTTCTACATTGATATCTCAGATTATAAGTTTTGGAATCTTATTGTATATGATATGTTCAGGGAAGACTGTTACCAGATTTGATCCGCATCTCATTTCAAGGGAGACTTATGTCTACAAGAATATATTAAAAGTGGGCCTTCCGTCGCTCTGCAGACAGGGGTTGAATGCACTTTCAACGTTGCTGTTGAACAGGCAGGCAGCTGTATATGGAGATGCTGCGATAGCTGCGATGAGTATCGTAGGACGAGTGAACTTCTTTATAGCGTCGATAGCTCTCGGAGTAGGACAGGGAATGCAGCCTGTTACATCGTTTAATTATGGAGCAGGAAAGTATTCACGAGTGAGAAAAGCCTACAGATTTATGTTCTGCACAGGAACTGTTATTATGCTGATCTTTGCGATGGTAATCTTTGGCTTCTCAGAGGATATTATCAGATTCTTTAGAGATGATAGAAAGGTTATAGCTATCGGAACGCTGGCTTTACAGTTCTCAGTAATTTCGGATATTTTTCAGCCCGGTTCGGTCTCTTCTAATATGTTGTTTCAAAGTATCGGAAAAGCCGGGAGAGCGACTTTTCTCTCGACACTTCGTACAGGAGTATGCTTTATTCCATTGATACTTATACTTCCATGCTTCTATGGAGTCTATGGTATAGAACTGGCACAGCCTATTGCAGATGTACTTGCCTCTTGCATAGCGATGCCTTTTGCTATATATTTCTTACATCATCTGCCGGATGATAAACGCTAGATTAATAACGGAAAGGGAAAATTATGAAAAAAGTTGATTTGACAAAGTACACAGATTTTATCGTTGAGAAGACTGTAGAACTTTTGAATATTGATTCACCTACAGGCTACACAGGAAATGCTGCAAAATGGGTATTAAATAGTTTTAAGGATCTGGGATATGAAGCTGAGTATACTAACAAAGGTGGTGTGCTTGTTTCTCTCGGTGGTAGAGACAAAGAAAACGGACTCATGCTGGCAGCCCACACAGATACGCTCGGTGGAATGGTTGCTACTGTAAAGGATAATGGTCGCCTTCAGCTTACCAATCTCGGTGGTATGGAAGCAAACAATGCTGAAACTGAGAACTGTCACATCGTTACCAGAAGTGGAAAAATCTACGAAGGAACATGTCAGCTTTGCAATGCGTCAGTTCATGTAAACGGAGAGTATCGTGATACAAAACGTACTTGGGATACAGTTGAAATCGTAATCGATGAGAAGACAAAGTCTAAAGATGAGACTTTGAAGCTAGGTATCAACGTAGGTGATATCGTATGTTTCGAACCAAATACCAGAGTGACATCTTCTGGCTATATCAAGTCCAGATTCCTCGATGATAAGCTTTCTGTAGGTATCCTTCTAGGTTATGCTAAATATTTAAAGGACGAAGGTGTGACACCTGAAAGAGCTATATATGTTCACGTGACTGTATACGAAGAGGTTGGACATGGTGGAGCTGCTAGTGTTCCAGCTGGTGTAACAGAAGCTATTTCTGTAGATATGGGTTGTGTAGGAGATGGACTTTCATGTACAGAGCATGAAGTATCTATCTGTGCAAAGGATAGCGGCGGTCCTTATTCTTATGATTTGGTTAATGCTTTAGTTAAAGCAGCAGAGAAGATGGAAGCAGAATATGCTGTTGATATCTATCCACATTATGGTTCAGATGTTGAAGCTACACTTTCAGCTGGAGCTGATATTCGACATGGACTCATCGGCGCTGGCGTTTATGCTTCCCATGGCTACGAGAGAAGCCATAAAGATGGCGTAGAGAACACTCTTCGTCTCCTCCTCGGATACACTATATAGAGAAATTTTTTCCGTAAGGGTATCATATATATGGGAATTCTTCCGATATTAAATATGTAGGCGCATCCAGGAAAAATAATGCGAGCTGTTTTTCCATGGAAACCCATTAAAACTTAATAGAAAAGAGCAGACTATGAGAATTGCAGCCAGTAACGTAAGTTTGTCTTCGTCTAGAACTCTTACGAGAGTTAGTGCGAGCAAGACTGAAGACGTTGCCAAGTTTGGCAAATTTACGCTGCAAGGTTTGCAGGATGCGACGAAAGATTTTCAGGGATCGAAGAATTGCGGCGATCAGAAAGAAAACCAGAATTCAAAGAAGTCTAAGGAAATCGAAGCTCCTCCGGAATGGGACATTAGCAATCTGCTAATGTATGATGTAACCGGACGCAGAGTTTACACAGATGGTTCCTTGGACCAGAATTCGAAAGATGAGGCTTCAAAAGAAGCTTCGGAGGAAATCAATCAGGAAACTACTTTGGAAGACGCTTCGAATACAAAGCAGGCCAAAGAGGCTGGCGTAGTATCGAAGACAGCAGAACAGTCACCGATAGACATACTTAGGGATATCAGATTGAAACTTCTATATGCCTTGATTAAGATGCTCGGTGGTGAATTTGATGAAAGGTACGATACTTCTCCTCTGACTAATATCCTTCAGAAAGAGGGCGGAGTACAGTTTGAAACATATTCATCTACAACTGAATATTATTATTCCGAAGTGGAATCTAGTACGGTCGAAGCGAAAGGCGTTGCCTTGACGGAAGATGGTCGTACGATTGATTTCGGGGTATCACTGTTGATGTCCAGAGCGTTTGAATCGAGAACATCTATTAGTGTTGAGCAGGTTGGAGTGAAACTCATGGATCCATTGGTAATCAATGTGAGCGGTGATGTTCAATCCATATCTGATCAGAAGTTTGTTTTTGACTTGGATGCAGATGGTAAGACAGAAGATATTCACATGCTGAAAAAGGGAAGCGGATTCCTGGCTTTAGACCGTAATGATGACGGAGTTATCAATGATGGCTCGGAGTTATTCGGGGCTAAATCAGGTGACGGCTTTTCCGATTTGTCAGAATTCGATTTGGACAGAAATGGCTGGATCGATGAGAATGATGAAATTTATAGTAAGCTTCGCGTATGGGCAAAAAACGATGATGGTACAGATACACTCATAACATTAAAGGAGGCAGATGTCGGTGCTATTTATCTACAAAACGTTGAGAATGGTTTTCAGGTAAAGAATTCCATGAATGATACGAATGCCGTTTATCACTCGACTGGTGTATTCTTACACGAGGAGAGTGGACGAGCTGGATTCATATCTCATGTCGATATGGCAGTACGAGATGTAGAATCAGCTTGATGGTTTAAGTCAAGCGGTATTCGTGCGCCTTGTATCGCTATGGACTTAAACTAGTTTTATTTATTAGGTTATAGATTCGAAGCAATGGATTAGCCTAGGATTTATAGTCTACAAGGAATTCATGGGACGAATTCCTAAAACCAAAAAAGAATGATATTAATATAGAAGGAGCGTGGCCCCGTGGCTGCGCTCCTTTTTTTCTGTGCGATTATAGATGAATAATATGGCAAAAAAAGAAGGAATAATTTTGCAATTATTCCTTCAACTGCTATCATTTAATTTACTACCAAAGGATTAGCGGAGACCGTTCAGATTGCGAAGATCACGTGTGTGCCACTCCATCATAGCTGGAGTCAGATCGAGTTCTTCTCTGTTACGATCAACGAAGTTTGCATATAAATCGCTAAGTCTGAGATGAAAACGAAATCCTAAAATCTTCATAGAACATACCTCCTTAATACCTTTCTTTCTCCCTTAACTGTATGATAACACCTGCAGGAAATTATTCAATACTTCTGAATTTGATAGTTTTTCATTAAATAGATGAATAACGCTCATGGTTCGGAACGAAAAGTGAATAGTTTCTAAACAAATACAAAACAATCTACTTATAGTTGCTTGTCAGTCAATAGTGGCATTATGTAGTAGTTGACAGATAATTTATGTGGCGTATAATTTACAATGTGGCGTGATGAAGAACACGAAATGGGGAATATATGCTAAAGAAACTTCAGGAAGTCAATCCCGTCTTTGGCGTGTTGTGTATAGGGTGCCTGCTAGGGGGATTGAAGAACGGTTGGTTTGTTTTTCCGGTAGGAATCATGATATGTATGCTGCTGGTGTGTCGATTGAGGCAATCCGGCAGGATATATATTTCTCGTAATTTTAATATTGTTTATTTACTTCTATTGTGTTTGGCAGCAGTGTCGGTTATGACAGCGGTCTCAAGAGGGGACGCGGTTGTAGGACTACTTAAACTAGTGATTTTGGGGATATACATAGTTTGGTGCTTGCAAATGACAGAGATAGAGAAGACGGAAGCAATTGCGAATATACCTAAGCTAGGAATCCTGGTATTGGTGAGTTCTGCATTGCTTATTTTTTTACCTTCTTATAGGAATGTAGTTATAAATCGTGCCGGGCGCCTAAGTGGTACATTTGAATATTCGAATACGCTTGCGCTGGTGTTCTTGATATCGCTCGCCACATTCTTTGAGCTGGATGATGGGAAAGATAAGACGATAAATCGTGAGCGGGTTTTGTACTTCATGACTATGGTATTTGCAATCCTGTGGACAGGAAGCAGATTTACGATAGTTCTAACGGGATTATATCTGTTGTGTTTGGGTATCAGACGTAGGAGAGTTAATGCGACTTATATACTTGCTTTAATTATCATTCTCGCATTGATCATTTTGTATTCCAGGTTTACTGGAGATGCGAGAGGCATCGCTCGAATAGGGACTCTTTTTTCAAATAGCAGTACGCTAATCGGAAGGGTTATCTATTGGAAGGATGGCGTGAAAGTTCTCTTCGATAATCCTCTGGGGCTGGGAAGCATGGGATGGTTTCTGACGCAGGAAGCTACGCAGAACGCTCCTTACGTGACGAAATTCGTACATAACAGTTTCCTGCAAATGGGATTGGACTATGGTATTGGATTTATGGTTATTACGATAGGCCTTGCGTGTCTATCGATAATACATGCGAGAAAGGGATTTAAAACTTTACTCGCGATTATATACATGCATATGTTCTTTGAGTTCGATTCGGAATATATGGTAGTACTCTTTATAGTGGTGCTCTTCGTCGAGGACGACTGGTTAGGTATCGAAGAGGTTTCGCTTGAGTCGAAACAGATTCATCTGAATGCAGCGTTTGCCGTTATAGTGTTACTGCTTGCATGGCAGTCAGTCGTTTGGCTGTGTGTAAAGGCTAATCGGTTAGAAAGTGCGCTGAAATTAAATCCTGAGAGCATATTGATCGAGACAGAAGTGATGACGAGGAAAGATGATTTAGATGATAAATATCGACTCGCGAAACATATTCTTACGCAGAATCAGTTTATAGGTCAGGCTTATGATGAATGTGCGATATATGATTCGAGTAAAGGGCGAATCGTCGAACTGTTAAAAGATGGAAGACGAGCATGTAAGTATCAGAAGTACTATATGGAAGCGTATGGTCATTACATAATACTGCTGGAAGGAGCATATATGTCTGGTGATGAGCAGACGCAGAATTTGGCCGTACGTGGAATGAAAACGGTAGTAAAGGATTTGAAGAAAGTGGAAGAAAGCACGGATAAGCTGGCATATAGAACAGTAGACGCTCCGAACTTCGTACTTCCTTATGAATCTGTAGCAATATTAAATAAACATAAGATTACATACGACTAGGGGGACATGATGGATTCTAAAAAGATTGGCATGGGAATAGCGACAGGCGTACTCGTGATAGCTTTGGGAGTGTTGGTTGGAAAGCTGATAATGGATCACAAAGGCTCTGAGAAATACACCGAAGTAAAGAATGATGTGAAGATAGCAAGTGCAAAGGAAAGCAAATCAAAGCATCAGGTTGACTTTACAAAGCTAAAGAAAGAGAACAAAGATGTTATAGCCTGGATTAAATTCCCAGGACTAAAGATAGATTATCCTATCCTGATGAGCGATGACAAAGAAGACACGGATTATTATCTGCTTCACAATTTTGATCACTCAGATGGCAGACCGGGATGTTTGTATGTGCAGAAAAGCCAGGCATCTGATTTTTCCAATATTAATACTATCGTTTATGGACATAATATGTACAACAATGGAACGATGTTTAATCAGCTTATTAAACTTCAGGACGAGACTGAATTTAATAATCATAAGACGTTTGTAATCGAGACTCCGACGCAGAGATTTTATTACAATACCTGGGCAGCAGTTCAGTTTAATGATGAGCACCTGCTGTATCAGTATGATTTCTCAACTCCGGTTGGAAGGAATCAATTTATAGGTGATGTACAGTCTGTCCGCGATATGTACTCTCATGTGAATGGTGAGGTCAAAGTAGATGAGAACAGTAAGTTTGTGACGTTATCAACTTGTATGTCTTATGATTCGGACCATAGATATCTCGTGGTCGGTGTGTTAGATAAAGTGGTTGAGCTAGAGGATTAATATGAAACGTAAAACTGTATGTGAAAAAATATTGCTCATATCAGATTTTGCAATCATATTTGCTATAGTGGCACTCGTAGTATTTGTAACCTTTAGAGTTACCAGAAAGTATGTCGCTCAGGCTGAATCCTACGGTGGAGCGAATGATAATATAGTAAGTTTCGAAGGGAAAAAATACTCCTATAATTTGGATCTCTACACCATATTATTTATGGGACTAGATAGTCGTGGAATGGTTTGGAATTCGGAATATGAGAATGTTAAATCTTGTGGTGTGCAGTCAGATACGATGGTTCTCTTTATTTTAAATATGAAGGATCGGAGCTTTAAAGTCCTTCCGATTAACAGAGATACGATAACTACTTTGGATATATTTGATTATTCTGGAAAGCCGAGCGGAACCAGTCGAGGACAGATTACATTGCAGTATGCATATGCCAGTGGTGGACAGCAAAGCTGTGAGTATGCCGCAAAGGCTGTTTCGAATCTCCTGTATGGAGTAAAGGTGGATAGATATGTAGCTTTATCGCTGGATTCGATATCAAAGCTAAATGACCAGATAGGTGGCATTTCACTCGAGTGTATAGAAGATGTACATGAGACGGATTTCAAAAAAGGCGACAAACTAAATCTGCACGGAGAAGATGCTGAGAAATATGTGAGAAATCGTATTCACGATTCGAGCGGAGGAAATAATCTTCGTATGGAGAGACAGAAGCAATACTTTAAAGCTTATGTTGCGAAGTATTTAAAATGTATGAAGAAAGATATCACTCTTCCATTACAGACATATGATTTGCTCAAAGATGATATGAATACGAATATCAAACCAACAGAATTAGTAAAACTGATAGGAACATTTAAGAATGCTGATTTTGATGGAGATATTTATCTGACAGAACCTGGAGAGCTGAAATTCAATGAAGCGACTTCACATGACGAGTTCTACGTAGATGATAAAGCCCTCTATAAATTGGTACTAGATGAGTTTTACACAGAGGTTCAGTAGGTATCAATTTAGTATAAACCCGCATTTGGGAGTTTATATACCACACAAATAATGTTAAGGAGGAAGTTACTGTGAAGAAATTTCTGACAGGAGTGCTTGCACTCGCATTAGTAATGACAATGGCTGTACCAGTTTGGGCAGCAGATGCCACATCTGTAGATACATCAAATGCTAATACAGGAAATGACATCGTAAATGTTTATGTTGTAACAAAGGCTGATTACGACACAGTATATGGCGCAGGCTCTTATGATAAGCTTATCGCTAGTAACACAACAAAGGTAGCTGATAAGGTAAAAGCTGATGCTACAAAGGTTACAGAAACTCTCAAGGCTGCAAATATCGATACAACAAAGAAGACTATTGCAGCAGCTCCAAAGAAGGTATTTGAGGTTGAACCAACAGTTGCACTTGCAAAGGGTGATGTAACAACTGAATGGAAGATTGCAAAGGGTAAATTCTCAGATGCATCTCTTGGAACTGGAACATATCTCGTTGTCCATGTAAAGGATGATGGAACAGCTGAGTATCAGGTTGTAAATACAAAAGATGGTGTAGTACAGGAAGAACTCGTATTCCATGGAGCTTCTCCAGTAGGCTTCTATGCAGTAGAAGATGTAAAGGCTTCAACAAAGTCTCCTAAGACTGGTGATGTTTCTGTAGTATTAGCTTTGCTTGCACTTGCAGCAGCTGGTACATATGTAGTTTCAAAGAAGCAGGTTGCTTAATTAGAACTTATACCTATTAATTTGATTGAAATTTTGTGTGGTTTCATTCACCCCTCGAATTCTAAAAGGATTCGAGGGGTTTTTAGAAAATTGAAATTTTTTTAAACAAACTGTTGACATTTAGTCATACGTTAGGTATTATATACAAGTCGCGTGAAGCGATACAATTTAATCCGAGCGGAAGTGTCGGAACTGGCAGACGAGCAAGACTAAGGATCTTGTGCTTATTGCAAGCGTGCGGGTTCAAGTCCCGCCTTCCGCATAACAAAAAAACTAGAGCTTTAGCTCTAGTTTTTTTGTTATCCATGAAACATGGATGTGAACCTGATCACGATTGCAATGCAAGCGGGCGGGGTGCGTGTGTCCAGTGGACACCTTTCGCGTCAGCGAAAGAGCACCGACCGAGCCTGCGAAAGCAGGCGAGAATCAAGTCTCCTCGCCATAAATGGCTCGTCGGTCGGTTCGACGGAAAAAAGGTCCACAGGACCTTTTTTATTTCCGTCTCACCCCGCCGCATTCCGCCTTCCGCCTTTTGAAGCTTTAATCAAATATATTATGGACAATTTCAACAAAAAATGCTTTATTTTTTTTTTTTTTTTGTATAATAATTCCGGATTTTT